>Ga0315906_10001745_pt1 | contig 31717 bp, 32 predicted proteins | sample LakEriMetagenome_4_FD_203526 | JGI IMG/M metagenome (GOLD analysis project Ga0315906, IMG submission 203526) | Freshwater fungal communities from buoy surface, Lake Erie, Ohio, United States - Buoy 2 MA122 | ecosystem: Environmental > Aquatic > Freshwater > Lake > Lake biofilm | place: USA... | reverse complement strand
TGAAATTCATCAGGCCCATGGCCAGGTTTCCAACTAACAGGCGTGGCCCAAGCCTCGCCTGTTTGAAGCCCTGGCACCAATTGTTGTGCCGCTTGATTGAAATGGCTAATTTTGTCGTTTTCTATCAGCACCACGGCGGCGGGCAAGGCGTTGAGCAACACATTGAGGCGCTCGTTGGCTTGAAACAAGTCAGCACTGAGGTCTTCAACTTTGCGGCTTAAAGCGGCGTACTGCTGCTCTAGGGCTTGCGAGGCCTCGACAAAAAGCTCGAACGCACCGGCCAGATCGCTGGCTTGGGCGGGCGGTGTTGCTTTTTCTGAATTAGCCATCTTTGAATCTTTTGTTAATTTATCTGTTCGGAATTGATAATAAAAGTAAGATTGTGCTCAAAGTGTAGGCATTGTTGATTTCAACGTTGCTGTAATCCAATATACCGCAATTTAAATGAGGGCCAGACCCCCAATAGGGTGCCGCCCAAATATGCAATGAACATTCTCCTGATTGAAGACGACGAGCAGATTGCGGACTTGGTGGTATCGGCTTTCGAGGTGGCCGGTGTCAAAACACAAGTTGAAAAAGATGGCTTTAGAGGCCTTCGAACTGCCTTGCAGCTGAACTTCGATGCCATCTTGCTAGACGTAGCCTTGCCTCTGATGGATGGTTTTCAGGTGCTGGAGGAAATTCGCCGCAACAGTTTGAACACACCCGTGATCATGCTAACAGCCTCCATCGATTTGCCCGACCGCTTAAAAAGTTTTGAAAAAGGGGCTGACGATTATTTGCCCAAGCCCTTTTACATGGAAGAGTTGATTGTTCGGGTGAAGTCCATGATCAACAACAAAAGAGGCAAAGTAGAAATGACCTTGGTTCAGGGCGATTTGGCGCTGGACCGTTTCACGCGAGTGGCCACTTGGCAAGGTGAAAAAGCCACTTTGACGCAACGTGAATATGTGCTCCTGGAGTGCTTGATGATGTCGCCAGGTCAAATTTTTTCACGCGAGCAAATTTTGAAGCAAGTTTGGAATGTTGATTTTGATCCAGGCACCAACGTGGTCGATGTGTCTGTGCAAAGACTGCGCAAAAAACTTTCCAATCCCAAACCAGATTCTTCTATCGCATTTCCCATTGAAACCATTCGGGGCGTGGGTTACCGATTTAGAGCGCAGTCTTAAATTCGGCTCAAATTATGTGGCGCTCCTTTAGACTGAAGTTTTTCATCACCACCACACTGCTGATTGTTCTGTTTGCAATCATCACCAGGGTCAATTTTAGAACCTCTTCTAGCCAACCCATTCACGAATTGTTGTATTCGAATTTTGCAAGCTTTTTGCAGCTCACCATCAAGGCTGAGGAAGTCATAGTTCAAAACGACAAGATCACATTGACCGGCCTGGTGGCGCAAGAGCATACCCAAAGAGTTCAGCGGGATGTTGAAAAATACTTTGCCGACTTGAGTGATTTCAAAGCATCAGTTTGGTTGAGCAACTCTGCCAGTGGGCAGCAAATTGCAATGATGCAAGGCCTGCAGTGGCGACAATTGAAAAGCATGGCTGAGCACGAAACTTTAGAGCTGGCCAAAACCAGTGCAAGCGGTTCTGATTGGGTGCTGTTTAAAGTGTCTTTCCAAGATCAATATGTGGTCACGGCCGTCAATGCCAATGCATTTCAAATGCGATTCAGTGCCATCATGGATGCCAGAGACAGCATTTTAAATTCTATGTGGCCCATCTTGCTGTTGTACATTGCCTTGTGCACATGGATGTTGACGGAGTGGGTGCTGCGGTCTTTGAGAAACTTGCAACTCAAGTTCCAAGACATTCAATTGCAGTCCAGCGAGGCTGTTCTTTCCGAAAAAGATTTTGACCGCGAGTTTGGAAGCTTCGTGGGTTACTTCAATGACCTGATCAAACGTCTTCGATTTAATTTTGAGCAAGCCTCGCGTTTTTCCAGCGATGCAGCCCATGAACTTCGCACGCCCCTGACTGTCATTCGGGGTAATTTAAAGCGCTTGCTGAACAGAGCGCCCGACAACAGTGTTGAGCAAATGCAGTTGTCGATGTTGTCTGATGAAGTAGAGCGGCTGATTTCAATCACCAACAAGTTGGTGTTGCTGTCGCAGGCGGATGGCCGCAACTTCAAACTCGACATGCAAGAAATAAATTTGTTGGATGTGATTGGTATTCTGAGCGAGGACATTCAAAGTCTGGTGCCAGACATTCAATTTAAATTGCTGGTTTCACCGCAAATCAAAATTTTGGCCGACCCCAATCTGTTTCAGCAGCTCTTAAACAATTTGATGAGCAATGCTGTGAAATACACATCGCCCGATGGCACGATTGTTTTCGAAGCCAACGTCATTGGCAACTTGGTTGAATTTTCTTTGGCCAACACCACCTATTTGTCCATGGATGGCTTGGACGATAGAGTCTTCCAGCGCTTTTACAGGCACCTGAACGAAGCCGATTCAAGTCGGCAGTTGCCAAGGGGCGATGGGCTGGGACTTAGTTTGTGCCAAGAAATTGCCAAGGCCCATGGCGGCAGTTTGAGGCTTGAAAAAGGGCCAGACAATTGGGTCAAGTTCAAATCTCATTGGAAAACTGCTTGATTAAAAACTTGTATTCGTACATTACAGCTGTGTAATGCTTGGTTTTGATCAGTGAAAATTTGAAACAATGTGCTTACATATGGAGGCACTGACCTAATTGGATGCTCCCAAAACTCTCTCTCCAGATCGCGATGCTGTCGTTCTGTCGATGGGTGGTTCCGGCGCGGCAAACTTAAACACACCATCGGGTGTGGTTGATTCCTTGCGCGAACGGTTCCTAGCCCTCTCTACCAATCAACGTTTGTTCATGGGCCTAGGCTTTGCAGGCTTGGTTTTGGCCTTGGGTGTTGTTTTTTCAGCAGGGAAAAGCAGCCAAGACTACCGAGTGTTGTTTTCAAACGTCAGCGAAGGCGATGGTGCAGCCATCATCACGGCACTTCAGCAAATGAATGTGCCCTACCAATTTACCGAGGGCGGTGGCGCTATCACAGTGCCTCAAGGCTTGGTCTATGAAACCCGCCTGAAGCTGGCAGGACAAGGCTTGCCCAAGGCTGGCAATGTGGGTTTTGAGTTGCTTGAAAACCAAAAGTTTGGCACCAGCCAGTTTGTAGAACGCGTCAATTATTTGCGCGGCCTTGAAGGTGAGTTGGCCCGCAGTGTCAGCTCCTTGGGCCAGGTGAAATCGGCTCGCGTGCATTTGGCAGTGCCGAAGCCATCCGCTTTTGTGCGTGAACAAGAACGGCCCACTGCCTCCGTCATTCTCACTTTGCACCCTGGTCGCATGTTGGACAGCCCTCAAATTGCAGCCATTGCCAGATTGGTCAGCTCTGCCGTTCCGGGTATGCGCGTGCAAGAAGTGTCCATCATGGACACCGAGGGCGGCATCTTAGGCAACAGTGCCGGACGCCAAGAGGGGCTCGATCCTTCGCAACTTAAATACACCTCCGAATTAGAAGCCGCACTGAACCGTCGAGTGGCTGCTATTTTGGAACCACTGGCTGGCAAAGACGGCTTCCGCGCGCAAGTGACGGTCGATTTGGACTTTGACGAGCGCGAGCGCACGTCGGAGACGTTTGGCAAAAACTCACCGCCCGATAAAGCCATTCGCAGCCAAATGTCCATTGAGGCCAGTGGCGGCAAATCGGGCTCTGGCGGTGTGCCGGGCTCGCTCACCAATCAGCCCCAAGATCCTGCCAAGGCCCCCATCACCACCGAAGCAAGAGGTGAAAACCTCCGAGCTCCCGGCAGCATTGATACAGGCGCATCGGGCTCTGATGATGCCAACTCACGAAACGAAAAAACGGTGAACTACGAAGTTGACCGTGCCATTGAAAGAATCAAATCGAGCAAAGGCCAATTGCGCCGTGTGTCGGCGGCGGTGGTGCTTGACTACAAATACGAAAAAGGCGCCAAGGTCAATGCCACTCGCACAGTGGCCTATACACCTCAAGAAATACAACAGATCAATGCCTTGGTCAGAGACGCCATTGGCTTTGTGCAACGGCGTGGCGACACCGTCAGCGTAGCCAATTTGCCCTTCTCTGAAGAGCCTATTGCGGTGGCAGAAGATCCCGGCCGCCTAACGCCAGAATTAACCTCGCAGCTCATTCGCTATGGCGCCATTGCCTTGGGCTTGCTGTTTGCCTACTTCGCCATTGCACGCCCCTTAATGCGGCCCGTGCCACTGCCGCCCATTGACCCCGACCTGCCCAATTCGCCCCAAGGCCGCGCGGCTCAACGCATGCGAGAAGAAATCAAAGACCTCGATTTGTCTTGGGCCATGGAACAAGAAGCCAAGCGTGCTCAAGAGTTGCGAGTTGAAAGAGAAATTGAAGCGCAAATGGAGCGCATGCGCGAACGCGAAGTGGCCAGCAAAGCCAAGTTTGAAGATGTGGTGGCCTACGCTACGCAATATGCCACCGACCAACCCGACGACACCGCTTTGTTGTTGCGTGCTTGGGTGTCTGAATCTGGCGCATCTAGCACATCCGGTCAGGACAAATCATGAACACGGCCGTTTCAAATTTCAAGCCAGGCGTTTTGGGTGGCGCGCTGCGCAAAGGACTGCAAACACCAGACCTTGAAAAAGCCCGAAGCAACAACTTAGATGGCCCCTCACGCGCCGCCATTGTGCTCATGTCATTGGGCCCCGAAGTAGCCGGTACTTTGCTGAAAAATTTCACGCCAGCCGAAGCCCAAAAAGTGTCTTCGCTCATGGCCAACTTCAGAAGCATCGGCCGCGAGGTCATGATTCAAGTGCTAGAAGAATTTAAAAACGTCACAGAACACCGCAAACAAGTGCCGTTTGACCCGCAGCGTTTTGTCACCTCGCTCATGGACAAGTTTGCAGGCGAAGCCGGTGGCTCAACGGCCAGCCAATTGGCCAGCACGGTGCCAGCGCTTGATTTGCTCACCAGCATGAGCAACGAGCAATTGCAGCGCCACTTGCAGGCCGAACACCCACAGGTGTCAGCCACCCTGCTGTCGCTCATTCCTGCCGAAAGATCGGCCGCTGTGTTGGAATTGTTTGAGGCCGAATTGCGCGATGAATTGGTGTTGCGAGTGGCCCTGCTCGATCAAATCAATCCCTCTGCCTTGGTCGAATTGAATGACATGCTCGAGCGAACGCTTGGCGACGACACCACCGCTGAAATCAATGGCATTGGTGGCGCGCGCCCGGCCGCCGAAATTTTGCGACTCTTCACAGGTGGCTTGGAAAAAACCACATTGGCCAGCATCCGTCAGCACTCCGAAAAATTGGCAGAGCAAATTTTCGAACGCATGTTCACGTTTGAAGACTTGATGAAAATTGCACCACAAGCTGTTCAAACCTTGCTCACCGAAGTGCCAGACGATGCCATGCTGGTGGTGCTCAAAGGCGCCAGCCCCAACTTACAAAAATTCTTTTTCTCCAACATCACCAAAAGCAAGGCCGATCGTTTCCGCGTGGAAATGGAAAGCATGCCGCCGGTTCGGGTGCAAGAGGTTCAGGCCAAGCAGTCAGAAATTGTGCTGCTGGCACGTCAGATGCAAGACGAAGAGCGTATTTCTTTGGCCATCGTCAGCATGGGTTCTGGAGCTAATTGAGCATGAACCGCTGGAGCCCTCCCTCTTTTGACGGCGAGCCAGCCACCACCGAGCACTCTACAGGCCAAGCTTCTTCACGCCACCTAGACGAAACCATCTTGGTTTTGCCCAGCGTCAATGAAGTCGATGCCATTCGCGGCAAAGCTTACCAAGATGCCTATGCCCGAGGTCTTCAAGAAGGCCTTACCGAAGGCCATGCGCAAGGCGCTGCCAAAGGCCGCGAAGAAGGCATAGAACAAGGCCGCACAGAGGGTTTTCAGTTGGGCTACCAACAAGGCTATCAAAGCGGCATCAAAGACATTGAGCTCATGTCCAAAGAAATGCAGCGCGTGATGAGCGAATTGCAATCTTTGCCACAAGCCTTCCAAACTGCTTTGCCCGAGTGGGTGTATGAAACCGCATTGCGCTTGGCCGGCAAAGAGCAAATGGACCGATCGGTGTTTGTGGCGGCTGTGCAAGAAGCCCTCATGCGCCTGCCCCGACCTGGCGAAAATTTAATTGTGGGTGTGCCCCCTGCAGAGCTAGAAGCTTGGCAGTCTTTGCTCAGCCACCCCGAGATGCCGTTTCAGTCTTTGGTTCGACCCGATGCCGAGTTGAGCAAGGGCTTTGCCTATGTGTTGGTCGATGGCACACGGCTCGATGTGGGCATTAGCGCACGCGATGCTTTGGTTCGAAGCGCCTTAGGTTTACTTCCGCAGCACGCTTCGGATTCAGTTTAAAGGAGACCGCCTTGAGCCAGGCCGATCTTCAAAGCTATGTCGATGTACAGCGCGCCAAGTTGGCCAACTTGCCTTTGTCTGTGCGCGAAGGCCGCGTTAAACGCGTGTCTGGCCTGTTGGTCGAAGTTGAAGGCTTGCCCTTGTCGATAGGTGCTCAAGCCTGTGTAGAAAATTCTCGCCAAGGCACTTGGGTCGATGCCGAATGCATTGGCTTTGAGCGCGATACCACCTACCTCATGGCCTTTGACCAAATGGCGGGCCTCTCGCCAGGTGCCGTGGTCTACCCCTTGCTCACACCGCAGCGACGCGCGCAGGGCTATCAAATGAGACAAGGCATTGCGTCTGTGCCCATTGGTCCTCAGCTGTTGGGCCGCGTGGTCGACGGCTTGGGCAGACCTCTCGATGGTTTGGGTGGAGCCAGCTGGAGCGACAGCCTCATGCGCTTTGCTTCGCCCAACCCACTCAAGCGCAAGCCCATTCACGAACCCCTAGACACCGGTGTGCGCGCCATCAATGCCATGTTGTCGGTGGGGCGTGGCCAGCGCATGGGCTTGTTTGCTGGTTCTGGCGTGGGCAAGAGTGTGTTGCTGTCCATGCTCACGCGCAATTGCGTGGCCGATGTCATTGTGATTGCGCTGGTGGGCGAACGGAGCCGCGAAGTGCGCGAGTTTTGCGACGACCAATTGGACGAAGTGTCTAAAGCTCGCGCGGTGGTGGTGGCCTCGCCTGCCGATACCTCGCCCTTAGCGCGAGCCAAAGGAGCCGAATACGCCACCGAGGTGGCCACATGGTTCAGAGACCAAGGCAAGCATGTGGTGCTCATTGTTGACAGCCTCACCCGCTACGCCATGGCCCAACGCGAAATTGGCTTGAGCTTGGGCGAAGCTCCGGTGGCCCGGGGCTATCCTGCCAGCGTGTTTGGCAAACTGCCTGCGCTGGTTGAGAAAGTAGGCAACGGCGAACACCCCGAAGGCTCTTTAACGGCTTTTTACACCGTGCTGCTAGAAGGCGACGATGTGCACGACCCCGTGGCCGATGCTGCGCGAGGGGTGCTAGATGGGCACATTTTCTTGTCGCGTGAGTTGGCAGACTCAGGTCACTACCCCGCCATCGACATTGAAAAATCTATTTCTAGGGTGATGCCCAAAGTGGCTACGCAAGACCATGTGTTGGCGGCACGGCGCATTAAGCAATTGATTAGCCGGCATGAACGCAGCCGCGACATGGTGGCCATGGGCGCTTACATGCAAGGCAGCGACCCCGACTTAGATGCGGCGCTGCGCTTGTGGCCGCACATTCAAACTTTTCTGCAACAAGAGTCGCACCAGGTGGCTGACTTGGAAGGCAGTGTGACGGCCTTGAACAGCATTGCGAGGGCTTCCAAAATATGAGCAATCGCGTGTTTGAAGTGCTTCAGCAAATGCTGAAATTGCGCAAAGACCGGTCTGTGGCGCAGTCCAAACGGGTTCAGGCCGAGTATGAGCGGGTGCGCAATTTCAATTTGCAAGTTGAGTCCTATGCCAAGGAATACGAGACGCAGTGGGTGAAGGCGGCGAAAGAAGGCGATACGGTTTTGAATTTGCAAACCCAAGCCAACTTCGGGCTGAATTTGCGGGCTACGGCCAAATCGCAAGAGCCCGAGGTGCAGGCCTTGAAATCACAAAGCCGTGAGGCGCTAGACAAAGCCTTGCACGATGCCCAACGCCTCAAAACCCTCCAATCTTTTTTGGCCAAGCGCAAACTACAGCGCCAGCACCAACTTGAAAAGGACGAGGACAAGGCCCTCGAAGACGTTTTACAGGCGCGCCAACTCAGTAAATAGCAAGGTGGCACTGAAGTTGCATGACATGGTTGAAATTTGGGAAATTAAATCATGGCCATCTTTGTATCGAATCCAACTTCTGCAGCCGTTCCAACCCTTTCTAGCGACGCACTAGAGCCTTTGGCCGTAGCGCCAGAAGAAGGCTTTACAGAGGAGCTGGCAGCTGCCATGCAGCCTTCGGCAGTAACCACCGAGGCCTCTGAAACAACACCTTTGGACAAGCTGGACGAAGCAGGCAAGAAAGCTGCAGACCTGCAAATTTTGCCGGCAGAAGTGCTCATGAATGCGGTGGGAGATGCAAATTTTGCCATGGCAGGTCAGGCTGGTACGGCTCAATTCACAGCTCAAAATTCGGTGCTTGGCACGGTAAGGACTGAGGCCACTGAAGCCTCTGAGGCATCTATAAGCGCTGAGACACCTGAGGCCTCAGAGGCTATAGCGCAAGCTACCACAACACCCGATTTAGCCAATCAATTGCAAGGCGCAGAGTTGGCTGCAGCCAATTTGGCAGCACAAATGTCCGCATCAGCGGCCAATGTGGTTGCAACCGAGGCTTCCAATTCTGGCGCAGGCTCGACGGTACTTTCTGTCGGCACAACTTCGAGCTCTGGCCAAGCATTGCAGGCGTCAGCGTCAGCCTCAGGCACAGGCACGGGTCCAATTTTAGGCCCAAGCCCAATCTTAGATCCAAATTTGCCAGAAGGCGCACAAGTTGCATCGCCTGCAAATGTGGCACTGGCCCAGAACCAGCCCACTTTAAATACCAACAGTCAAAGCTTGGGCAATGGTTCCATTTCGGAGGCATCACAACATAATGCAGCCAATGCGCCAGCACAAAGCCCGGCAGCGGGCGGAGAGTCGGTTGCAACAACAAAGCTAGCGGCCAATTCGACTGAAGCGCAAAGTACTTCCGTCTCACCCTTGGCTCTCAAGGCTGACGCAATCTCTCAGAGGGCCAGTGTTTCAAAAGACGTGGCTGTGGCCATGACCAGCAATGAGCCCAGCCCAAAAAATGCACCCGCCACAGCTTTGACTGAAGCCAGTTTGAATGATGCAAGCGTTGTCAAAACGGATTCAAATCTAGCGGCGCAAATAGCTGTTTCGTCAAACACTCAAGCTGAGGCACGCGCTCAGACAACTCAAGAAAGTGCATTTAATTTTGATGCCAAGTTGGCCAAGTCAGATGCTCAACTGCAACAAGCCAACCTCACTTTGAACGGCAAGACAACAGGTATTCAAGCGGCAGCCACAACAGAAATTGACGCCACGGCTACTGCGTTTAGCCAACTTCAATCTATCACCAGAACAGATCAAAATGCCACAGTCGCTTCGTCCAACAGATTGGACGCTGCCTCTGTGTCAGCTGCAAGCCCCAATTCAACAGCGCTTGCGCAAGAGGCTCCTCGAGCAGAAACGACTCAAAGCTTAGAAGATATTTCGTCGAGTTTTGTCAGCAGCTTGGTGGGTGGGCCACAGCGCCCCGTAACGACCGTGATGGATTGGATTTCCATGCAATCGCAAGAACGTGCAGCGCCCCTGGTTCCTCATGAAGTGCGATTGGATGCTGGGGCAATACAGCTAGAAATTCAGAAGATGGTAAAGCAAGGCGGCGGCCATGTGGTGATGGAACTCACCCCCCCCGATCAAAGCAAATTCACCATTGAGCTGAAGCTCGATGAACGCGGCAACGCCTTGCTCATTGTGGAAGGCGTGAGCGACTCCACCAAAACCCGATTGGAACAAAGTGCACCGCAATTGCGTGAGCAATTTCAGCAAATGGGTTTGGAGTTGCAGCTTGATATGCGTCAACAAGGCCAGTCTGCATCTTCCAATGCTGCAAATTTTGCAGATTACCAAGAGCGAGGCTCTAGCGACAACCATACTGCTGGCGACCCAACCAAGGTTTTGACCCAACGTGAAGCGGGCGCCATCCGCGCCCGCGAAACAGGCTCAAACCAAGTTTATCTCTACGCGTAAAGCTTTGAGCCTAGAAGAAACTTATGAACACCAACCCAGACAACATGCAATTTCCATTTGCCAAAGAAGCCCTAGAGGGCTTGGACACCCAAGTCTCGCAAGACTGGGACCGCGAGCAGCTGGATGCCATGCACATGCAATTTGTGGCGCAGTGGCGACAGTCTATGTCCACCTTGGTTCCGGCTGAAATCAAGATTTTGGCTGGCAACATGGAGATGAAAACTTACGAAGCCTTTGTGCTCGAAGCGCCCTCTTTTGCAGACATTCAAGTCTTTGAAATCGATGCGCTTCAAACACTTTGTGCTTGGAGCTTTGACTCTCGCTTGGTGGCTGCAGCCGTGGATTGTTTGTTTGGCGGCGCCGGCATCATTCCCATCAAACCACGAAGCAGCAAACTCACGCACATTGAATTGGGTATTCGGCAACGTTTGCTTGAAACACTGGCCACGGCCTATGAAGCAGCTTGGCAAACAGCTTATCCCATTCGATTGCAAACCCTCAGGCAAGAGCAGCAACTCTCCTCGCTCAGGCTAGCCTCTCACAAAGATACGGTGTTGCACGCCCAATTTGCGATCCACTTCAACTTGCTCGAATTGAGGGTTGATTTGTGTCTGCCCAAGCGCGCACTAAGCTGGCAAACGCCCAACACCACTGCCAATACGTCCGAGGCTTCAGGGCAACCGGGTGGCTGGAGCCGAAGCCTGCAGCATCAGTTGTATGCCAAGCCCGTCGAGTCAGTGGCCGTCTTGTGTGAAAAAGAACTTTCTGTGGCCCAATTATTGTCCTTGTCTTTGGGCCAAGTTTTGCCCATTGATTTATCGGCACCGGTGCGCCTCATGGTCGATGGCGTCAGCATACTCAGCGGGCGTTATGGCGTTAGAAATGGCCATTACGCCCTGAAGGTGGAGCACATGAATGCCGCGCCGGTCATTCCCAAAATTGAAGACTTTGAGGGTGCCAATTCCGGTCAATACCTTGGCAGCCTTGACGTTCCCACCCAGGCACAAACCGATTTGGCCAATGCCGCAAAAGCCATGAGCCAATTAGACGATCAAATTCAGAAAAGTGAAGGTGACCTGTGACCGAGCAGATTGAAAAAGGGCACTCTGATGACTTAACCCATTGGGGCAAGGTGCCACCACCCGAAGCAGACTCCGCAAAACCGGCCATTCACGACATGGACATGATCATGGACCTGCCCGTGAAGGTGATGATTGAGTTGGGCCGGACCCAAATGCCTTTGGGCGACCTCATGTCGGTTCAAAACGGCGGGGTGATTGAGTTGGATGTAGAAGCCGGGGAGCCCTTGAATTTGGTGGTTAACGGTTGTTTAATTGCACAAGGCGAAGTTGTCATCGTGGACGATCGCTATGGCATCCGCTTGACTGATATCATTTCACCATCGGAGCGTTTACGGAAATCTAAAAATTGAGCCTACTTTCCTCCTTGTCGCGTCTTTCAGCATTTGTCTACTTAGGCATTTCTGCCATTGCCGCTCAAGCGCAAGCCTTGTCGGCGCCCGTTTCCAGTGGCGCTTCTGGCTCATCGTCGGCTGTTTGGGGAGGGGCTTGGTTAGGTTTGGTCACACTCAGCCTGCTGGTGGTCTTGGTAGCCGTGGTGATCTGGCTATTTCGCCGAGGCGCTCAAAGCGCCACAGTAGGCGGGCAGATTCAATTGTTGGCGGCCTTTCCAGTGGGCCCGCGCGAACGTTTGTTGGTGGTTCGCATGCAAGATCGTATTTTGGCCTTGGGCCATACCCCAACACACATCAGTTTGTTAGCAGAGTTAGACGATTTTGAACCCATGGCCAACTCTGGTTCATTGCCCTCTGGCTTTGCGGGCCAACTCATGACAATGCTTTCTAGAAAGAACAGCGCATGAGGCTCATCAACCTCAAATGGCTGGTCGCCATTGCCCTCCTCCTGTGTTGCGGTTGGGCTGCAGCTCAAAACTTACCGCTGGTCACCTCAAGCACCTCCAAAACCGGCACCGTGTACGCCGTTCCCGTGCAAACTTTGCTGGCCTTAACGGCCCTTTCTTTTTTACCGGCTGCGCTCATGCTCATGACCAGCTTCATTCGAATTCTCATTGTGTTTTCCATGTTGCGGCAAGCCTTAGGTCTGCAAAGCATGCCACCCAATTTGGTCTTGATTGGCTTGTCGGTGTTCCTCACATTTTTTGTCATGAACCCCGTGCTTGAGTCCATGTACCGAGATGCCTATTTGCCTTTGGCCAGCGGCAGAATTGGCTTTGAAGAAGCGTTGAACATTGGCACCGAGCCTTTGAAGCAGTTCATGCTGAGCCAAACCAACAAAGACGACCTCAGCCTCTTTGCCAAACTTTGGGGCAAACCCATTGAAACCCGGGCCGATGTGCCCATGACGGTTCTCATTCCCGCCTTTGCTGTGTCTGAAATCAAAACAGGTTTCCTGTTTGGCTTCCTCATTTATTTGCCCTTCTTGGCCATTGATTTTGCAGTGGCCAGCATTTTGACCTCACTGGGTATGGTCATGGTCTCACCCATGATGTTCTCATTGCCTCTCAAGTTGGTGGTATTTGCATTGGCAGACGGCTGGTCTTTACTGGCCGCTTCCTTGGTAAACAGTTTCAAGGTTACCTAAGATGGATTCAGGCTTTGTCATTGAAATGGCGTTCAAAGCACTGTTAATGGCGTTCATTCTGAGTGGGCCTATCCTCATCAGTCTGCTCATTGTGGGCTTGGTCATTGGTATTGTTCAAGCAGCGACATCGGTTAACGAAAGCTCAATTGCATTCATCCCAAAGCTGGTGGTTATCGCTGTGGTCATGCTCATTGCCGGGCCCGTGAGTTTGGCAATCTTTGTGGATTACCTGCGTGAGGTTATTCAAGAGCTGCCTGACATTCTGAGGTAAGCCTCATGCTGCCGATCAGCCCAGATTGGATGACCCAAACAGCAACCCTCTGGATGCTCATTTCTGTGCGACTCCTAGGCTGCTTCATGACCATGCCCTTGTTTGCATTCAGGTCAGCTCCAATGCGGTTGCGAGTGTTGCTGGCCTTGGTCATTGCATTTGCACTTGTTCCGCTTGTGCAGTCCGACCTTCCTGCTTTAGACAGCATGCCGCCAGGGTATGCCTTGGTGTTTGTTGAATTGGCTGTTGGCCTCACATCGGGCTGGATGGTCAGAATTGGCCTCACGGCGGTTGATATGCTAGCCGACGTACTGTCGCAGCAATCTGGTTTGAGTTTTGCGGCCACACTTCAACAGGACGCCAATTTGGCTTCAGGTTTGGTAGGCGAGTTTTTAGGCTTATTGGCCCTTGCCTTGGCCTTCACACTGAACATTCATTTGGTCATGCTTGAGTTGTTGGTGCAAAGCTTCAAGGTATTGCCATTGGGAACTTGGCCAACTGCTTGGAACTGGAGCTCTGTGCTGGGCTTGGTTCAAGATGCCTTCACCTTAGGCTTGGTGCTGGCCCTGCCTGGCATTGTGATTTACTTTTTGTTCAACATGACGCAAGCCATCTTGGCGCGAGTTAGCCCTCAACTAAACCTTTTCGCGGTGGGTTTTGCCATCATGATTCCTGTAGCTTTCGTGGTGGTGGTTTTGTTGTTGCCGTCTTTCACAGACTTGGTTCAAACCGCCTTTGAGGCTCCGTTCGAATTAATTCGCGCTGGTTTTGGCCCCAGGCTCTAAATCGGGCAAAACGCCAATTTCTGGTAGCGGTAAGTCATCTGCCGCAGTTGCTTGCTTCAACTCATAGGCCCAAGCCAGCACCTTGGCCACAACCTCAAACAAAGGCGCAGGAATTGGTTCTCCCACCTTGAGATGTTTGTGCAGCAACCTGGCCAGGGGCGGAATGCGGGCCACCGGCACTTGGTTTTCATTGGCCACGCGCTGAATCAGCAAGGCTATTTCGTCCATGCCTTTGGCCACCAAGATGGGGGCACGCATTTTTTCGGCGTCATACCGGAGAGCTACCGAATAGTGATCGGGATTGGCCAGCACCACATCTGCTTTTTCCATGGCAGACATCATGCGCGATGTGGCAATTTGAAGCTGACGCTGCCTAAGACGATTCTTCAATTCAGGCGAGCCCTCAGTCTCCTTCATCTCCTGCTTCAACTCTTCTGGGCTCATTTTCATTTTCTTGGAGAAGCTGAACCACTGAATGACCACGTCCACCGCTGCCACCACCAAAATGGGGAGCAGCAACAGCAACAAGCCCGTTTCAATGAGCCCCAAAGTGTTGGCCAACGCTTGGTTTAAATCCTGTCTGGATAGAACGCTGAGGTTGCCCATGAGGCTGGTGACATAGGCCATACCCACACCAAACACCACAATGACTTTCAAAATATTCTTGGCCACCTCGGTCAGGGTGTCAGTAGAAAATATTCGGCCAAGGCCTGCAAAAGGGTCAAGCCTGTCAGGATTGAGTTTGAAAGCCCAAAACGGCTGAAATTTCACCATGGCCAAAGGCGCCAAGGCCGAGACCAACCACAAGGGCAGCACGATGGCCAAAATCCACATCATGGCGACGAACAAGGGGCCACTGGCCCAGTCGCTCAAGTGGCTTTGCCAGTCTTCACTGACGCCAAACGTCAGGCCTTGCTTGACCAACTCCACCATGCCCGTCATTAAGAAACCGCCAACCCCTACAAAAAAAGCGGCAAACAGCAAGAGCACCAAGAAGGTGGTGAGGTCTCGAGATTGGGCGAACTGCCCCTCCTCGCGCGCGCGTTCAAGCCGCCGCTCCGTCGGGTCTAGTTCTTTTTCTTCACTGTTGTCTGAGGACTCTGCCAATTCAAATCTCTGAGCTTGTGTTTTCGCGGCATAAATTGCCAAGGGCCAACAAGGGAGGCCTGCAATTTTTGCCGTGAAAACCAGTTAAGGATCGGTTTTGGGCTATTTGTACCACTTAAAGCAGCCAACTATGGTGTTTTTAGAAGTTTTAGTGGGTTGGCACGCTGTTTGCGAAGTATCTGAGAAATTTGATTAATTTATTGGATCTAACGTGAACACCGTCCCTCAATTTGACTCGCTGAAATTTGGAGAAGCCGCACTCAAGTTGCGCAGTCTTCGCCATGAATTGCTCAGCTCAAACTTGGTCAACGCAGACACGCCCAATTACAAAGCCCGCGACATCGATTTTCAATCGGTCTTGATGCAGCGCTTGTCTGGCCAAAACAATACAAATTCTGTGAGCCTCGAACGCACGCATCAGGGCCACATTCACATGACTTCTTCTGTTCAGTCGCCCAAGCAAATGTTTCGGGTGGGTGTTCAGCCTTCTTTAGATGGCAACACAGTAGACCCCGACATTGAGCGTGGCAACTTTGTGAAGAACGCCTTTTTCACTGAAGCCGCTATCAGCTTCTTAGGCTCTACCTTTCGCACGCGCTTGTCGGCCATCACAGGACAGCCATCATGAGCTTGTTAGGCACTTTTGATGTCGGCACAACAGGTTTGGTGGCGCAGTCATTGCGCCTGAACTTGATCGCGTCCAATGTCGCCAATGCCGAAAGCGCTGTGAGCGCAGATGGTCAAGCTTACCGCGCACGCCATGTGGTATTGCAATCTGAAGCTCGTGCAGGCCGAGTGGGTCAAGGTGTGAGGGTGGCTCGCATTGTAGAAAGCAACGCTGAACCACGGATGGAATACCGCCCTGGCCATCCCTTGGCCGACTCTAAAGGCTACATCACCATGTCCAACGTGAACCCTGCAGAGCAGATGGTCGACATGGTCTCTGCATCACGCGCCTACCAGTTCAACATTGAGATGATGAACACCACCAAGCAACTCATGCTCAAGACGCTGGATCTTGGCAAATAAAGGAAGCAATCATGTCAACAACGATCAATAACATTCCTGTTTACGACCGCTTTGCGCCGCCAACGCCAGCGACCAGCAATGGCACTTCTTCAGCTGATCTTTCAAAGAATTTTTTGAAAATGTTGACGGTGCAACTTCAAAACCAAGATCCGATGAACCCCATGGACAACGCCGCCATGACTTCACAGCTGGCTGCGCTGAACCAGGTGGATGGCATTAACAAATTGAACACATCGGTGACCTCTTTGGTGGCGCAGATGCAATCGGCCAACTTCATGAACTTGTCCTCAAGTGTTGGCAAAACAGCTTTGGCTGAAGGCTCACAGATTTACTACGCTGGACACGCAGTGGGGATGGCAGCCAAGTTGGATACACCCGCAGATTCCTTGAAAGCCGTGATTCGCGATGCCAGCGGACAAATCGTCAATCAGTTTGATTTCGGACCCACCCCAGCAGGAATGAGCGATTTCATTTGGGATGGTGGCAACGATGCTGGCATGCAAGTGGCCTCTGGCATTTACACGCTTGAACTGACTGCCAAAGATGCACAAGGCAAAACTTCTTCACCCAAGCCCTATGTGGGCGCGATGGTGGCAAGCATCGGTCAAGAAGGCTCAGACATGAAAGTCGGTCTGAGCGACGGACGAAACATTTTGACCACTGACATTGTCAAGTGGTTGGCCATTTAATTTTTAACGAATCAACTGATTAACCTGAGGACATTGACATGAGCAACATCGCAACCGCACTCTCTGGATTACAAAACACTTCGCTGGCCATTGACACGGTCAGTAACAACATTGCCAACGCCAACACCATTGGCTACAAATCTGGCGAGTATGTGTTTGCCACACAATTTTTAAACGGCACCAACTCTTCTGATCAGCCTGCAACCGGTCAAGGCAACCAGTCATTGGGCGTGCGCCGCCCCATGACACAAGGTGCCATTACCAACTCTGCCAATCCGTTGGACTTGGCCATCAGTGGCAAAGGCATGTTCAGATTGTTGCAAGGTTCTGGCAGCGCTGAAACGGTTGACCCTTCTGCTGTTTACTACTCACGCAATGGCCAGTTTGGCGTTGATAAGAATGGCTTCATCGTCAATGAAAACGGCATGTATTTGACTGGCTACCAACCCACCGTGGATGGCAAGCAAGTGACCGATGACTTGATCAAGAACAACGGCTTGCTGCGCATGCCCCCAAGCAACTTGCCAGGCAACGCTACAAACAACTCAACGCTGTCTGCCATGTTGGACTCGACTTCGCTTGCATTCACCAAATCGGCCAATGTGTCATTTGACCCCGATAAGGCCACCTTCAACAACAAGACCACTCAAACTGTCTTTGACAACAACGGCAACTCACACACCTTAGAGGTTTACTACCGCCGCATCATGGATTCGACTTTGTCGATCACTTCTGGTAACGCAGGTTATACCTACACACCCAGTAACTCTGCGTCTCCCAGTATCTTGGGCACAAACAATGTGACTTTGAACAAAGACACTGTGTTGCGTGTGAATACGGCACCTGTGGCTTCTACTTTGACAAGCACAGCTTCAACGACAAATCCGGTTAGTTTGACTGCAGTACCCAGCAATGCGGGTACACAAATAACCGTCACGACTGGCATGAAAGTTTTTATCAATGGTGTCGATTCTGGTGCAACAGTATTAGCTTACACAGCAGGTGCAACGAGCTTCACGACCAGTCCTGCAGTGACTGTTCCAAGTGGCGCTTCAGTTTCTTTTTATGCAGCTGATTTAAATCCTTCTGTCAATAGCGCCTTAAATCCGAGTTCTTTTACAGGTGTTGACGTCGCTGGCCTAGCTGTTGGCGACAAGGTATATCTAGGTGGCGTTGATACCGGTGCGACCATTACCGCTTTAGGGACCAATACAGTCACTCTTTCCAAGAGCATTACAAGTGCTGCATTGACAAACTCTACGAATGTTACTTTCAAGCACCCTTTGTCAATGACTTTGATCACACCTGAAGGCACTGAGATTCCTGTCACGGGTGCTACCAACAAAAAGACTTCTGGTGAAATTCTGACAACCACCACTTCACAAGTGGAAGTCTTTGCCTCCATTGATGGCAAGTTTTTTGACTACGACGATGCATCTACTTTTTCAAATCGTGCAGCTCTGCCTGAAACACAAGGCGCAAACGGCACTGGCTACAAAACTGTTGCCAAGCTGAGTTTCATGGGTGGTCAGAACATTGACACCATCGTGAAAGATACAGTGTCAGGTGAGCCTTTGTTCAAAACCACCACCACACTGACCAGCCGTTTGGCCAATCAAGCTGGTGGCAACACTGACATGGTGTTCAACCTAGACTTGTCAGGCACGCAGCTTCACGCAGGTGCTTTTCAAATGAACAAGAGCATTCAAGATGGTGAAGCTGTAGCGCGCTTGTCCAGTGTGACGGTTGACAACGCTGGCCGAATTATCGGTGTGTATGGCACAGGCAAACAGCAACTCATTGGTCAAGTGGCCATGGTGAGTTTTGACAATGAAGATGGTCTGATCCCCATTGGCAAAAATGCATTTGCACCTTCCAACATGACAGGGACAGAGCAAGACGGCGTAGGCGTGACTGTGGGCCGCGCAGGCACGGGTGTGTTGGGTGAAATTCGCAGCCAAGCACTTGAAGCTTCGAATGTTGACCTTGCCAACGAACTGGTTCGCTTGATGATTTTGCAACGCTCTTACAGCGCCAACTCACAAAGCTTGAAAGCCGTAGACCAGACTTTGCGCGACACGCTGCAAATGGTTGGTTAATTTTTTATATCTTCTTCACAAACCTGGTTTAAATCATGATTGATCGTTTTGTCTTCACTGCCATGACCGGTGCCAAAAGCGCCATGGGGCAGTTGGCCACAACATCGCACAACATGGCCAATTTGCAAACGCCAGGTTTTAGAGAAATGTTGTCTTCATTTCGGGCTGTGCCTGTGAATGGCAGCAGTGCAGACTCTCGCGCCTTTGTGGTTGACTCAACACCTGGCGCCGACTGGACGCCTGGCGCAGTTTCGGCGACGGGCAATCCTTTGGATGTTGCCATTCAGGATCAAGGCCTGTTTGCAATCCAACGCAGCAATGGTCAAGAAGCTTATACGCGTGCTGGCAAGTTTCACATGGATGCGCAGGGATTTTTGGTCAACTCATCGGGCTTGACTGTTTTGAACGAGCAAGGCCAGTCCATTCAAATTCCAGTGGGCAGCCAAGATGTGGTCATTCAACCCAACGGCACGATTACAGCCACGCTACCTGGTCAAAAATTTGAAACACCCGTGGCGCGCTTGAAGCTGGTCAACCCAGCACCACACACTTTGGTGCGCGAGGCTGATGGCTTGTTTACCTCCACAGAAGACTTGGCTTCTTCAGAAGACATCCGTTTGGTGCCAGGTTCTTTAGAAAGTAGCAATGTGAGCGCGGCTCAGGCCATGGTTCAGATGATTACGCAAAACCGCTTGTTTGACTTGAACATTCGTTTGATTCAAGTCGCTGAGCAAAATTCGAAATCTGCAGGGGCTTTGATGTCCTTGTCCAGGGTTTAAACACCCGTGAAATGAAGGAGCTAGAAAATGTTGAGATCATTATGGGTTGCCAAAACTGGCATGGATGCACAGCAGGCCAACTTGGATACCATCTCCAACAATTTGGCCAATGTTTCAACCACTGCCTACAAACGCGTTCGCCCTATTTTTGAAGACCTGCTCTATCAAAATATTCGTGCACCTGGCCTGAACGAAGATTCTGCCAGCTACGTGCCAGCTGGCTTGCAAGCAGGTAACGGTGCTCGCATTGCAGCCACTCAGCGCATTAACAACGCGGGCTCTTTGGTACAAAGCCAAAACCCCTTGGACATGGCCATCAATGGCAATGGTTACTTTGCGGTGTCAACGGCCAACGGTGTGGCTTACACACGTGCAGGCAATTTCATGCGCAACGACAAGGGCCAAATTGTGACAGCCAGTGGCAATGTATTGTTGGGACAAAGTAGCATCACATCTGCCAGCGCCGGTGCAGCGGGTATCGTGATCCCCTCTAAAGCAACCACGGTTGCCATTGGAGCCGACGGCACCGTGAGCTACAACTTGGCCGACTCGACAGCCCCAGCCCAAGCCGATCAAATTGCAATGGTGAACTTTGTCAACCCAACAGGCTTGGCTTCTGCGGGCGGCGGTTTGTACTACGAAACCATGTCTTCCGGTGAGGCTCAAGTGGGTGTTGCTGGCAAAGACGGCATGGGATCCATCACTCAGTATTACACCGAGCAATCGAATGTGAACGTGGCTGAAGAATTGGTCTCTCTCATCGCTGCACAGCGTGCTTATGAAATTACAGCCAAGTCAGTTTCAGCTTCCGATCAAATGCTGCAAAAGTTAGGACAACTGTGATGAAAAAACTCTCATTCCTTATATCAGTAGCTGCTATTTTGGCAGGCTGTGCAGAGTTGCCCTCTGCTTCCAAGCAATCCTTGGTCAATGGCGACACAACAGCGCGCCCTGAAACTCAAGCCCTTGTGGCAACTTCCAAAGGTTCTTTGGTACCGACTTCAAGGCCTGCTGCTACCACACACAGAGGTCTTTTTGAGGATCGCCGCGCAGTTCGAGTGGGCGACACCCTTACAGTGATGTTGAATGAAACAACCCGCGCCAGCAAAGATATTGGTACCAATGCGCGTCGCTTGTCTTCAAATGGATTGAATGCTGGCTTTAACATCCGCAATGGCACTGCAGCACCCACGAGCCTCAATGGCGGCCTGAGTACTAGCGGCAACACCAACTTTGACAGTAAAGGCGGGTCCTCTGCCTCTAACCAATTCTTGGGCACGATCACTGTCACTGTTTTGGAAGTGCTGCCTAATGGCAATTTGAATGTGGCGGGTGAAAAACGCTTGGCCGTCGGTCACGAAGAAGAAGTGATTCGCTTTGGCGGCATTGTGTCGCCCTCTACTTTGCAGGGTAACACTGTGTTGTCATCTCAAGTGGCTGATGCGCGCATTGAATACCGGGGTCAGGGTATCACTGACCAAATTCAGAACCCTGGTTTCTTGACCAAATTGTTCACCAAGTTTTCTCCTAACTGAGGCAGAGGCCATGACCAATCGAACTTTCTCTAAGTGGTTTTTGATCGCAGCTTTTGTATTCGGCATGTCAGAAGTCATGGCAGCGCGCTTGAAAGACATGGCCGTGGTATCGGGGTTACGCCCCAATCAATTGATTGGCTATGGATTGGTAGTGGGCTTGGACGGTACTGGCGACAACTCTGGCGCCAACCCTGTTACGGGTCAATCAGTCATTACCATGCTCAATTCACTGGGTGTTTCTATTCCACCTGGCATCAATCTGCAAGCTCGCAACGCCGCTGTGGTTATGGTGACAGCAGAGTTGGCCGCATTGGCCCGCCCTGGTCAGACCATGGATGTCACCGTATCCTCTTTAACCAGTGCCCGTAGTTTGCGCGGCGGCACTCTCATCATGACGCCTTTGAAGGCTGCCAACGGTCAAGTCTATGGACAAGCACAAGGATCCATTGTGATTCCAGGTGCCTCTGTGAGCACTGCCATGGCCAGAACCACCATCAATCAGTTGTCATCGGGTCGCATTCCAAGCGGCGGTATTGTGGAGCAAGCTGCGCCAGAAGCCGATTTGGACCCTGTGGTTGAGTTTAATTTTCACAAAGTGGATTACGCTCAAATTCAGCGGGCTGTCGAAGCCATCTCTAAGGTCGTGAGTGAAGAAAATGCAGTAACGGCCATCGATGCCAGAACTGTTTCTGTTCGTGTACCCGTTCAAAGAGCACAACGCGTCAATGTGATGGCGCAATTGCTTGAACTCGAAATTCAACCTGTTGTGGACATTGCCAGGGTGGTCATCAATGCTCGCACTGGCTCTGTGGTGGTCAATCAGTCAGTCCGTTTGGCGCCTTTCGCTGTCACCCATGGCAATCTGACCATCCAAGTACAAGCCAGCAATCAAGTGGTTCCACAATCATTGTTTTCTCGCAACCGCCCAGTGAACCAACGCAATGAGCGTGTCAGCATCGATCCTGGCCTTGCAGGTCAAATGGTGCGCGTCGAAGAAGGCGCTTCATTAGAGCAAGTGGTCCGCGCCATCAACTTGCTGGGCGTCACACCGCAAGATTTGATGTCTATTTTGCAAGCTATGAAAACTTCTGGTGCATTGCAAGCTGAGTTGGAAATTATTTAACATGGCCGACCTCATTGTCTCTGGTCTGATTTCTGCAAAGCCGCTTTCTAGCGGCGTTGCAGACACGCCGCAGATTCAGAAAATCAAACAGACTGCTCAAGACTTTGAGGCTGTGCTGTTGCGCCAGATGATGCGCGAGATACGCAATTCCGTTTTCAGCGAGAGCAACAAAGGTGGCAGCAGTGCGGCCTATTTGAGTTTGGCAGATGAACAATTGGCCAACAACATGGCGGCGCAGGGCGGTTTTGGCTTTGGCAAAGCCATGGCCCAGCAAATGATTCAGCAGGTCCAAGCAGCGCAGTTAATCAACTCTGCTGCCAATGCCGTAAAGCCTTAAGCACATCGGAACCATTCAGTGAGAACAGCAGCCCTCTTCGACAGCGCCATGGCCGGACTTCAGTCCGCTCAGTCGGGCATGTTGGTCACTTCCCAAAACGTCACAGGTTCGTCTGTTGAGGGATATGTGCGCCGCACTTCCAGTGTTCGGGTCAATGGCTTGTCGCCTTCTTCGATGGATCTCACTGGCACATCATTTGCCGTTGAAGGTTTCACACGTTATTTTGACAATTTGCTGCAAGGTCAATTGCTGTCGCAGCAAAGCAAGACCAGTTATAGCCAGGCACTGACGCAGTCGGTTGCACCCTTGGATGCCATGCTCACTGAGCCTGCTACGTCTATTGCCACTGCCTTGGGCAATTTTTTCAATGCTGCTGGCTCTATTGCCAATGAGCCTAGCAACGCTGCTTACCAGCAAAGTTTGATTGGCAATGCACGCTTGGTTGCCGATCGGGTACGTGGTTTGGCCAATTCTGTGGGTCAAATTTCAAGCAATGCGTCGCAAGCGCTAGCCGATGTGCTGAATCAGGCCAATTCACTCACGCCACAACTGGCTTCGGTGAATGCCAAAATTCGCGCTGCAGCCATTCCTGGTTTGGCTGCGGCCTCAGCAGACTTGCTAGACGAACGAGATCGCATTGTGGGCAAGCTTCAAGAGTTGGTCGGCGGCACCACCTTGATCAATGAAGATGCGACAGCCAGCTATTTGCTCAATGGACAACACTTGGTAGATCGCGAAATTGCCAATGGATTTACCAATTCATCAGGTACGAACATTATTCGCAGTGATATGCTGCTAAGTGACCTCAGAGTCAAGGTGGCCTCTTTGGATGGACGCAATCCGGTTTATGTGAAGCTGGTGATGCCTTCAGTGGCGCAAAAGCAAAGCGATGGCATCACGCCACAACTTGATGCCAATGGCAATTCTGTGATGATTGCTGGCCAAACTATTTTGCAAGATGGCAAAGCGGGTGCTTATGTTCATCTGATTCAGAATTTTGTACCCACTGTGCAAAAAAGCATCAATTTGCTGGCCACTCAACTTGTGCAAAGTGTCAATCAAATTACCAACGCCGCTGGCAATGCCATTGCGCCGATATTTGGTTTTGCCTCCATCACTTCTAGCCCTACACCCCTGACTGGCATTGTGAGTGACACTGCTGGAAAAGCTTTGCTCGATGGCCTTTGGAAAAAAACAGATGGCTCTTCTTATGTCTACAGCGAGCTTGTAGAGGGCTCCAATCCTCTCAGCAAAAACTATCGTCAGACCCTCGATGCGGCCTTAAGCAAGGCAGAGTTTGATGCACGTCAGTTCAAGGTGGTCGGCACCTTTGACAACTCGCAGTTCACCAACATGGACGCCACCGCTTCTGCCGCTTTGCAGGGCAAACGTGATTCATTTACTTCGCCCGTGACTTTCATCACAAGCAGCGTGGCCACGACCATTGCCACTTGGAAAAATACCCTGCGATCTGATGAAGCTTTAGAAAAAAGCTTGGCCAACCAAAAGTCTTCCATCACAGGGGTGAACTTGGACGAAGAAGCGGCCAACTTGGTCAAATATCAACAGCTTTACAACGCCTCCAGCAAATTGATTCAAACAGGAAAACAGATGTTTGACACTTTGTTGGGCATGTTGTCGTGAAAATTTTTAAGCAAGGACCTACACCATGAGAATTAGCAGCCAACAGGTCTTTGACAGCGGTGTTTCCTCAATGCAGCAACACACCTCTGATGTGGTGAAGTATCAGCAGCAAATTTCTTCAGGCCGTAAGTACCAAGTAGCGTCTGACGATGCCTTGGCGGCTGGTTTGGGTGTGCAGATTGATTTGGACAATGCCCAATTCGCCATGTTCAAAGTGAATCAAAATCACATCATGGCTTCATTGACATCGACCGACTCACAATTGAACAACATCAATTTGGCTTTGACCAAATTTCAGCAGATGATGGTTCAAGCAGGCAATGGCACCTTAGGCATTGATGGACTCAAAACTTTGGGGCAGCAGGCGAGCACCCTGTACAACACGGTTGATCAAATGTCGAAGGCCAAAGACGCCAACGGCGCACAGATCTTAAGAACAGCAACGCCCACAAGCGTTTTGGTTGCGCCCAATGTCACTTTAGAAACTGCCTTGAGTTTTTCTGAAGTCATGTCAGCTCCTACTGGCATGGCTCAAAATGTCATGACCTTCATGGGCTCAGTGCGAGACAAACTCAATGCCGGAACGGCTCTGGCAGCCAGTGACATGGACCAGATTCAATTGGTGTTGAAACAAGTGACCCAGGCCCAAGTTAAAACTGGCCTTTTGCAAAATCAACTGGATGCCGCCACTGAGGCTGCCGACGTGCAAAAAAACAATGTGGAAGTGCAACGCAGTAACTTGCTAGACACTGATTTGGCCACCGCTACGGCTGGTTTGGTTAAATCCAACGCACTATTGCAAGCGGCTCAGTCCATCATGACGAAGCTAGACTCAAATTCACTTTTCCAAAAATTGTGAGCTCGGATTGTGTGCCCTGTTTTCAGGCGCATTAAAGGCTTTGTATTTCAAAGTTGTAATGCTCTACACATTATTTGATGCTACTATTTTTTTGATTACTTTTAACCTCATAGCGTATTCCGCTTTTAAGATATGAACATTGGTTTTGGTTGGATCATTGCCATTGGGTGCACGATTGGTGGCTTTCTTTGGCTAGGCGGCCACGCCGGACAATTGTGGGTACCCGCAGAATTTTTGATCATTTTTGGTGCGGCGGTCGGTACCTTGGTAGCTTCTAACAAGTGGCGCAACTTAAAAAGCCTGTTTCGGGCTTTTTTCAGAATTTTTCTGCCATCAAATTCTGGCAAAGATGCCAACTTAGGTCTGCTTTGTTTGATGTTTGAATTGCTTCAAAGGATCAAGCGCGATGGCGCCTTGTCTATTGAAGCCGATATTTCTGACCCCAAGCAAAGTGAGCTGTTTGCAAAATATCCTGCTGTGCTCAAAAGTACGCGCCTGGTAGAGTTCATTACCGATTATTTCCGCATGATGATGGACGGAACCGTCACCCTAGGGCAACTTGAGTCGGTCATGGCGCAGGAAATTGAAGTGATGAACCAAGAAGCACTTGAGCCCTCTGATTCTATTGCCACACTGGCCGACAGCATGCCCGCTTTTGGCATTGTGGCCGCCATTGTGGGTGTGGTTCATGCCTTGACCTCCATTAAAACTGGCATTGGGCCTGGCGAAATTGGTGACCTCATTTCGGAGGCTCTCATTGGCACTTTGCTGGGCGTTTTCTCAGCCTATGCCATGATGCTGCCCATTAGCCGTTCCATGGAACAGTTGGCAGCACAGGATGTCAAACCCTACGAGGCCGTTAAAGAAATTCTCATTGCCAACTACAGCAATTTCTCGCCCATGATTGCGGTGGAATATGGTCGCAAGGTGATGTTCACCGACCAACGCCCCACCATGACAGAGCTGGCTGAGGGTGTGATGGCCACATCTGGCAATAAGCTCACGGGTTAATTGGTATGAGTTCGGTTTCAGACAATCAGCCTGTACCTCCAGCGGGGGCTGTTGACGGCACAGCTTCAGTGGCGGCCATTGAAACGCCCGAACTGCCCTTGAAGCCTGGGCCTGGTACTAAAACAAAAGCAACACCGTCACGCCGAAGTCGCTTTATCAAGAAACACAAAAAAGAGGTAGCTCACGGATCTTGGAAATTGGTCTATGCCGACTTCGTCACCGTGCTCATGGCTTTCTTCATTGTGGTGTGGGTTATGTTGTTCGACAACATTTCAAAACGCGAGCGCATTGACACCTCTTGCATTGAGCCCGTCGCCAACGAACTGAAAGCGCTTATTGCGGCCGATGCAGGGCTACAAACCGGCAAGGCTCCTTTTGACATTGACTACTCCACAGATGGATTGCGAATTACCCTCAAAGACGCAGGCGAGCCCTTGTTTCAAAGAGGCGGCACCACTTTGTCAGATTTTGCTAAAAAACAATTTCAAAAAATTGCAGCTGTGGCCAACAAATGTCCTACGCACAAATTAAAAATTGAGGGTTATACCGATGCAGAGCCCTACGGCGGTGGCGGCACAGTGGGTTATAGCAATTGGGAGCTGTCTGCCGAGCGGGCCAATTCTGCAAGGCGCGAATTGATTTTGGAGAAGGTGCCCACTGAACGAATTTCGCAAGTCATTGGCTATGGTGACAGTGTGCCTTCGATGCCTCAAGACCCCATGAACCCGTTGAATCGTCGAATTTCCATCACGATCATTCCACCCAAAATTGCGGGTGAGGTCAAAATGGGCGGCATGTCTCCCATCTAATGGATGGGCTCTGAAGCTCTAACAAACTTAAGTTTAAGGTTTGTTGGGCTTGTTGGGCTCGGACTGGTTGGTTGCAATTTGCACCGAAGTGATGGTGACATTGGAAGACAACTTCAAGCGCGAAATGGTATTTTTAGCGCGCTCAACAGACCTGAAGGGGCCAGTCATAACCGCAAATCTGGCTTCGTCTTTTCCCAAAGTAAACACCGGTGCAATGCGCGCATTGATCAACCACTCTTTGTCTTTGATAAATGCTCTGGCTTCTTTCACTGTTTCAAAACTTTCATGTTCTAAAACGAAGCCATCCGCTGGCAAACTCTTTAGCCAGAGTCGTCCTTTAAGGGCTACCTCTGGCAATTCAGTGATCACTTTGGCTGCAACTTCTTTGGCAGGTTCGGGAGGGGCCAGCGGCGGCGGTACAGGCGCAGTTGTCGGTGGCAGAGGACCCGGAATCAATTCAACTTTAGGCTCAAGTTGAGAGAGGTTGGGTGCCCCTGGAGGAACTTCCTTCGCTCCAGCTCCAGCTCCAGCACCAGCACCAGCAGTATTGGGTGTTTGCTTGTCTTCTTTTTGCTGAGGTTTGCCTGATCCTTCCACGATGTCAGTGACCTTGGCTAAGATTTGGTCTCCCGCTTCTGGGTTTAGCCAAAACGCAACGCCCATGGAAACACAAAACAATGCGCCTATGGCCGCCACGACGGCAAAACTCTTAGCAGTTTGACGGGTCTTTTTTGAGGGCGGCTCTTGGGTGGTTGCTTTTGAAACAACAGGGGAAGCACTGGCCATGCTGCCAGCAGCAGCGGGCATTTTTTTCACAGAAGATTTGCTAAGCCGATTGAAGAAATCAACAGCGGCGTCCTCTTGGCCATTTTTTCGGGCCTGCTGAATGGTCGCTAATTTTTGTTCAGCAGTCGGCCGCTCTAAGGACCAAGAAATAAATTGCTTGTTCTGGCTGGCAATGCCATCCCCTTGTGATGTGCCCTGTGTGAACATCAAAATAACACTGATGCCTGCGCCTGGGAACTGTTGGATGAGTCGGGTGAGCAGTTGAATTTCATGCCCGCCCATGGCGTTGGCATCGTGCACCACCCATACTTTTTCAGGTGCCATGCCTGAGCGAAGTTTGGTTGCCACATCCAAAGAAAGGGTGTTGAGCAATTGATTGAACCGCTCAAGCATGGCCTCGGTGTCACGCGGTAAAAATACTTCGAGCTGCGTTTGCGGGAGTTTTTGCTTGATTCGGCGAACAAAGGCGGCGCCGTAATGGTCTATGAGCTCGTTGGAGTCGCTGGAAATGACCACACTTTTGCCATCTTGCGCCAAGGCGGTGAGGCAACTATCCATTTGGAGACGATCGGTCACCCTGAAGAAAAACTCAGAAGACGAATCCTGGCCACGCGCTCCGAACTCACTCATGTCATGCAAACAATCTTAAGGGTCTAGTATCAGTCAGCTATCTGGCAATGATACTCAAAATTGGCCCATTGTAGGCTGGCTGGCAAGCAGCTCAGAAATTGAGGCTTAGCTGGTGTTTTTGGTGGACTGGGCGCTTTGGATGGCTGCTTGTGCGCCAGAGGCCGAAGCCGATTCGTCTAGCGCTTTGTTTTGAAGGATAAGCCCAGACAGCTTGGCACCGTGCTCTACGGCAATAGAGCCATAGGAAATATCGCCTTGAACCCAAGAGTCTTTTTGAAATTCAACCCGATCGACCGCATGAATGTGCCCAAAGACTTTGCCCGCCACCATCACCCTGTGCGCTTTGATGTCGCCCGTGACTTCACCCGTGGGGCCAATGGCCACTGCAATTTTGCAGTCTGGCGCGGACTCAATGTTGCCAACCACTCGGCCATCAATGCGCACGCTGTCCAACAGCATCAAGTTGCCTTGAATGGTGGTGGTTCGGCCAACGATGGTGTCAAATTTTTCAGAACTGGCGGCCATTGACTGGCGGTTGAATTTTTCGAACATAGTGCCTGTTAAGTGGAGTGGTTGGGTGAACGGCTGATTGTGTCAAGCGTTCAACGGGATGTGGCTGGCAAAACGGTCAGCGGGTTGAGAACTCGACCGTTTTGAAAAATTTCGTAATGCAAGTGAGGGCCCGTTGATCTGCCGGTGTTGCCCACATTGCCAATGAGTGCGCCGCCTTGCACCGTTGCATTGACTGCCACCAAGCGTTTGCTGAGGTGTGCATAACGGGTGATGAAATTTTCTGCGTGTCTAATTTCAATCACATTGCCATAGGTGGGGTCCCATTCCGATCGAACCACATGCCCTTGGGCCGGCGCCACAACGGGCGTGCCAACTTCAGCCGCAAAATCAATGCCTTCGTGCATGGCCAGACTGCCTGTGAACGGATCGTTTCGCACGCCATAGCCACTGGTCAATTTAAATTCCCCTTGTATGGGCAAAGCAATGGGCAAAGCTTCAAGCCAAGTCAAATGGTTTTGCCAATCTTGTTGTTGCAATACCAGCAATTGGTTGACGGATTGAACGTGCTCAGCCGTTTGTTGCAATTCGGTTTGCAGGGGCTGCTTGAATAGTTGACCCATCCAATTTTGCGTCGGGTTGGGCAGCACAAAGGGGCCCCCTTTGGCGTTTTGCAAAGCCGGGGCTTTGTCCTTCAGGCCTGAAGGCGTGGCCAAATTCATAAACCTGTTTTTGAGGGCCTCCAGTTTTTTCACATCTTGAACCGTTTGATCCAAGGATGATTGGAGTTGCCTCAGGTTTTGCCTGTAAACAGATTCCATTCGCAATTGCTCAGCCTCTGTGGTCACGCCGCCCAAACTGCGCGCTAGGTCTGGGTTGTATTCAACCGCCACCCGCAAGCCAACCCAGTTGAGCGCAAAACCCAAAAGCAGAATGGCCATGGCCAAAGCACCTGCCGCGATCAAAATATTGCGCGCGGTGATAGAGACAGATTTAACCTGGCCGGTGGGGCCAGAGAGCCACATGAGTTGCATAGGATAAGGAAGCTGGGGAAGCGGATTCTAGGCAGTCCAAATCAAGCCGTCTAGGGCGTCAGTTGAGGTTTTTCTTGTACAAAAATTGCTAACTTGCTGATTTATATGTTGATCATTAGAATTCAAGATTGCAAAATATTTCAATCCATCCTTGGCAGGCCCCATGAACAAGCCCCAATGGACCCATGAGCATGGTGTTCTGTTAGAAAGTTTGCGCAAGCGTGCGGGGATGGACCGCGCCACCTTGGCTCGTCGCAACATGCTTTCGGTGCTGCAGGTGGAACAACTGGAAACGGGTGGCAACTCTGGGTTTTACAACTCAGAAATTAAGTTTTCAACCGGCAAGAAGCTTTTGCAATTTTTTGGGCACACGCTTCAAATTGAAGTTGCAGCCGAAGTTGCAAGCAGCATTTCAAACACACCTTCACCGCCTCTAGAAGTTACGCCCCAACAAGCTGCTGCCGCAAAGCCAGCCTTCAAAATTTCTGAGCTGATTGGCGCATTGATGGTGATGGCCGTTTTGATGGCTGTATTTTTCCTGGTGCAGCAATCTTCCAATTCTGTCAGCAAGCCGTCCACTGAAGCCACCATTCAAGCAACTCAGCCAGAGCCCAAACAAGAAGCGGTGCTGGTCACACCCTCGCCTGCACCATCGCCTCCACCCGCACCTGTATCTGAGGGAGACAAACAGCCTCTGCCCAAACTGCCCGAGGCCGATAAAAAAGAAGTGCCGCCCAAACCACAAGCCCTCAATTCAGCATGTGCATGGGAGCCCACTGACACTGAAATTCAACCCACGTCTGCGCGCAAAAAAGGCGAGTATGTGCATGTGCTGGCTCTAGACAACGTCAGTCTTTGCATCATGGATGGCAACCAACGCGTGGCCAGCTTGTCACTGGCGCCGGGTCAGGAAAGAAGCATTTATGGGCCAGGGCCGTTCAAGGTTTACAGCCAGCAGCTGCCTTTGGTGAAAATCTTCTTCCAAGGTCAAGCCATCAAATTGCCGAGCCCTGAAATTCGGCAAATCACACTCAAGCCAGTGGCGCTGCCTTAACGCCCTTACATGCTGCGAAACAACTGAGCGGCACTTCGACTCACCTGCAGTTTTTCAGATCGGCCTTTCACAAGCACCTCCTGCCGACCACGCTCATCTCGCAGCACACCGGCAATGGCCCGCACATTCACCAAGGTGCTTCTGTGAATTTGCCAAAAAATAGTGGGGTCTAGCGCTTCCACCAATTCTTTGATGGGCTTGCGAATCAAAAACTCTTGCTTGGCTGTTTGCACGCGCGTGTACTTTTCATCGCTTACACAATAAAGCACATCTTCAACGGGCACCAACTGAAGGGTTTGACCCACCGAGGCTTGCAACCAAGAAAGATACTGCGCTGGACGCCCTGACACCTGCGCCGACAGCACATGCAGCAATTGCTGAACGGAATGGGTTGCAAGGCCACTGTCTTTCTCAGGGCCATCCAATTCATGCGTGCGCTGCATCAACCGTGTTTTCAAGCGTCCTGTCGTCAGCCTCAGCCTTTCAGGTTCTGCAGGTTTTAAAACATAGTCCACCACGCCTTGCTCAAACGCATCGATGGCGTACTGATCGTAGGCTGTGATGAAAACCATTTCTGGCAACAAGGCGTCGTCGCTGAACTCAAGTTGCGCAATTTCCTTGGCCGCTTCAATGCCAGTGAGGCCTGGCATGCGAATGTCCAAAAAAATCACATCGGGTTGGTGCTCTTGAACGGCTTGAACGGCTTCGAGTCCGTTCTTGGCTTCGGCCACGATTTCCAATTCGGGCCACACTTGATGCAGCCTGGCGCGAAGCTGTTCGCGCATGAGTCGCTCATCGTCGGCAATCACAGCGCGGGGGTTCTTTGACATGTTGAGGTTCATGGTCAAAAGAGTT
>Ga0315906_10001744_pt1 | contig 31728 bp, 34 predicted proteins | sample LakEriMetagenome_4_FD_203526 | JGI IMG/M metagenome (GOLD analysis project Ga0315906, IMG submission 203526) | Freshwater fungal communities from buoy surface, Lake Erie, Ohio, United States - Buoy 2 MA122 | ecosystem: Environmental > Aquatic > Freshwater > Lake > Lake biofilm | place: USA... | reverse complement strand
TTTATTATATTACGATAAGATTATTTATAAGCATAACAGTGCTCAAAATTTATTTGTGGTTGGAGCATCCAATAATATCATCTTTGATTTAAAGCAAACAGATATTCCCACCAATTCCACCAATAGAATTTCAATAGGCTATCCTTATAGATATCTGTTACAAACACCTATTTTGAATTATAATGGTCTCAGAGATTGGGAAACTATTTTCAATAACAATCTTCTTAATTCAAAATCTATGTTGAATGTTTATGGTAATGTAAATTTATCATCTATTAACAATACCCCTTTTATCAATTGTATTGCGAATGATAAGCCATCTCCTGAGGAAGTCATCAATGTTTGTATTGGCAGTAATATTACCAGAAATGGGTTTTTATTAAATGTTGAGGGTAATGCTTATTTTTCAAGTAATATTCACGTTGAAAGTAATGTTTTTGCAAGAGGTACCATAGGTAATGTTTCTGATATTCGAATTAAAGAAAATTTGAGTATTATCAAAAATCCAATGGATAAAATTGAAAAGATAAATGGATATACCTATACACGTAAAGACACTGGAAAGACTGAAAGTGGTTTGGTTGCGCAAGAGGTCTTGGAGGTATTACCTGAGGTCGTTAATTATGATAATGAGTATTATAATATTTCTTATGGAAATATGAGTGGTCTTATTATCGAGGGAATTAAAAATTTAAATAAAAGATTGGCAGCCATAGAACTTCAATTAGCCGCCTCTTCTAATTTTCGTAATAACCCATAAATCACCACATAGATAGTCATTTGTGATATAATTATAAGGTAAATAGAAATATCCGTTATTGCCCCAATAAGAACCCCACGAGTTCCTTAATATAAATTTTTGTGTATCGTCATCATAACCACAAAGAACTATAGCGTGTCCACCAATAAATCTATCATTCGCAGATGGAAGTCCTATATCTCCACTTTTTGCCGCCGAAAAATTCATAAAATTACTATAAACAGCAATTCCTAAGGCAATGGGTTCATTTTTATTCAACCAATATTTAATGGTTTTTACATCATTCGCAATAGAAAAGGCTTCTGTTACGAAATTAATCTTGGCTTTTTGATAAATATCATCCGTAGGTCTTTTAAATAAATTCTCAATAATATAAGGCCAATCCTTTTCCTCACATAATCCAAATGTTTTTAAAGTAAAAATACCATCACTTAGATAAGCACCATTATCAATATCAGTTTCATTTAATAACAATCGCTCATTATAATAGAGGAATAAACGAGAACCTTTGAAATTATAGGTATCATATTCATATATGGAACATAGAGCATTTGCTGTACAACTTCCAATTTTACCTTGGTCATAAACTTCTGGAAATTTATTCCTTAAATCCAATTTGATAGGTGTAGAGGTTTCTTCAATTATCGTGGGAGGTCTATCAGTAGTGGTGTTGATATTAATGAAGTTTCTCATCATAAAAATGAAAGGGGAAGATGATAAATTGCTATCTAATAAATATAAAAAGGGGATTTCATAATATTTATTTAATAGTTGAATAATAAATACTTGTTTATACATACTGAAACCGCAAATGATTATGGAAATTCCTCCGACTTCTTTTTCATTTGACTCTGGTATTTTCATAGAAATTTCATTTAAATAAAAACTTTCAAATAGTCGAATTGTCATAATGATGGGCTCATTATTTATCAATGAAGCACATAAACTTTTCAAGGTTTTCTTAATTTTCATTATTTCAAATTTAAATCGTATATCATTCGCTTTTTGATAGATAGCTACAGGAGGCTCTATATTTATGTCATTTACTTTATATGGATAGTCATCATTACTACAAAACCCATATTTTAATAGACTTTTAATGGAATGATGAAGGTTGTATGTATCTGTGTCAAGTCTTTGATTATAATAAAGAAACATACGTGAGCATTTATAATTAGGAATATCATATTCGATGAGAGTGGCGAGCGAGTTTGCAATACTTCCCAATAATTCATAATTATCCAATGAAGGCATCTTATCTCTCAAATCAATTTCATTTATATCATTTTTAAAAGGAATTGTAAAACAATCTTTCATTAATAAATAACTCAAATCTTCGCTATTATTCAAATCAACGTCATAAAAAGTCATTTTCTCCTAATTATTTAATAGTCTTTTATATATAATAGAAAATGAAGGATTGTCCGTCTGATAAAATTTTAAATCCGCTTACGAAAAGATGTGTATCTAAAACTGGAGCTATTGGAAAGAAATTGATGGCTACTGCTATTACTGAAGTCAAAGTCATCAAAAATAAACCTAAAGTTGTTATTGAGTGTCCTTCTGATAAGATTTTAAATCCGGCGACTAATAAATGTGTATCTAAAAATGGAGCTATTGGAAAGAAATTGATGGCGAAAGAAGTAAAATTGGATGATAATAAAACCAAGATTCGAGAACTATATGGAATACCTAATAAAAATAAATTGAGCTCATTAATGAAAGATACCTTTAAGCTGTTTCCATTTGACCATAGTTTTGATAAAGAACAGGTTCGTAAATTTATAAATGCTTGTGAACCAGGTGTCAGAGATATAGCTCAAAAGATAATCAATAATACCACTCATATATCATTTGAAAAGTTTTTGGCAAGAATGAATACTTGTATCTATAACTTAATGACTAATGCGAATGTGAATAGACCTATTTTTGTTTATTTAGGTAAAGATACGAATATTGACGCCATTAAAAATAAGTCTAATTATTGGCTTTATTTATATGTAAAAGAGTTTATCCGTTATATTACAAATGATAAAAATGAAGTTATTTTAATTACTGATTTGAATAGCTCATCTTTACATACAGATGATATAATTGTTTTAATAGATGATTGTATTTATTCGGGACAACAAATGGGTTCTACAGTAGGTGCAATTAATATTTATAATAAAAAGGCATATAAATTCTATTTACTTGTTCCCTATATATCCAATAAAGGGTTATCCAGAATTAAATCAAACTTTCGAAATAATCAAAGTAGTTTAAAGTATTCAACTTTAATAGCTCCTAAAATCGAATTTAAATTAACATCTACCACCTCTATTTTATCTCCTGAAGAGATTGATAAAATAAAACATTATTATAGATATTGGGGTGTTAGTTTTTCAAATAAATATTTAATCTATTTTGACCATAAATTAGCTGATTCCTTATCAACAATTCCCTATTTTTATCTCGGTATTGTTCCCTCTAACAAAAATCTTGAATTAATTAAAAAATATTTAATTGAAAAAAATAAACTTTTGAATGATAAGAAATATAAAAAAATTGGTATTAAACTTGACATTTTCTCATATTTAAACATAATTCCTTTATTTAAGAATTGCAAGCATTACACTACTAAACTATCTCCTGAAAGTCCTAAATGTCCTGCTCCTCCTTATAAAGACTCCTTCAAGGAATTTGTAAATAAACTTAAAATGGAAAAGAAACATAAATCTCTTTCATTAGAAAAAAAGAGAAATAATAGAAAACCTAAATCTTTTTAATTTAATATTATAGAAATGAAAAGTTGTCCTACTGATAAAATTTTAAATCCCGCTACGAAGAGATGTGTATCTAAAACTGGAGCCATTGGAAAGAAGTTAATGGGAGTAGTGAAAAATCACTGTCCTCCTGATAAGATTTTAAATCCCGTCACGAAAAGATGTGTGTCTAAAACTGGAGCCATTGGAAAGAAATTGATTGGTTCGATTAAACCCAAAAACCCGGATAGAGCTAAAGTGGAATCTCTCTATGGACGTCCTAATAAAAATAAGTTGAGTGTATTAATGAAAAAGACCTTTAAGTTATACCCGATTGACCACAGTCTTGATAAAACACAGATTCGAAAGTTTATTGATGCTTGTGACCCTGAGGTTAAAAAGATTGCTCAAAAGTTAATTAATAATACTGACCATATATCATTTGAAAAGTTTTTGACAAGAATGAATACTTGTATATATCATTTGATATCTATTGTGAAGGTAGATAGACCTGTATTTGTTTATTTAGGTGTTGATTTAAAAGAAGTTAAAAAGAAATCAAATTATTGGCTCTATTTATATGTAAAGGAGTTTATTCGATATATCACAAATAATAAGAAGGTAATTTTAATAACTGAAATGAATAATCCATTACTGAAGAAAGATGACGTGATTGTATTAATAGATGATTGTATTTATTCTGGTATGCAAATGGGTGATACCATTTATAATATAAAAAATACTATTACTAATGATTATTATTTACTCGTTCCTTATATGTCAACGAAAAGTATTGAGGTAATCAAGAATAATTTTGCTACTAATTCTAAATTAACCACCACTTCAAAATTAATTATAACACCACATCATTATAATTTAAAATTAACAAATGATATATTAAATGAGAATGAAATCGATATTATTGGTAAGTATTATATAAATTATTATGCGAGTTTTCGAGGTAAATATTTAATTTATTTTGACCATAAATTAGCCGACACTGTTTCAACCATCACTCATTTTTATTTAGGTATCGTTCCAAGTAAAGAAAACATCAAATCTTTTGAAAAGGCAAAGGAAATAAATCAAGATTATTATAAAAAAGGGGATTTAGAAAAAGCTTTAAAATTTAATTCTTATGATTATCTTAAAATAATTCCTATTATTAAAAACTGCAGTCATTATACTAAAAAAATAGAGGTAATGAGTCCCAAATGTCCTGCTCCACCTTATAAGGAAAGTTTTAAGGAATTTATTAATTTAATCAAAAAACATAAGAAACCTAAATCGTTATCAAATGAAAAAAATAAAGTTAATGATAGAAAAATTAAATCTTATTGATAAATGCTATCTTGAATAGTATTACTCTACCTGTTTCTAATTTTATAGATAGTTTAATATTGTAGTTATTCACCTTTAGCATATTCAATATTTCTTTAAATGTTCCATTATTATTTTTATTTTGAAATGACATATTAATTTCTTTACACCAATTATATCCTTTATCTCCATTTTCGTTTGTTAATTTAAAATTAAATGTTGTAGTTTGTAATATTTTTTGCGCGGGCATAGACTTCCATATATCAATTAAAATCTCCCTATACGAGTTCCCTTTCGATATAATATCTTCATTATTTTTGATTTCACATTCCAATATTGATGATTTAGTTAAGTCAGTCTTTTCTAATTCTTCTTTTGTAACAAATAAATTTTTAGGAGTAAGTATAAGCACCCCATTAATAATTTCTTGTGTGTAATTTTCAATATTTGGAATATGAATAGTTTCAGTCATCTTATGTATAATTTTAAATATAAAATCATTTTTTATTTAAATAAAAAAATGGAAATCTTATTAATATCCAAACATCTCTTCGAGATAATCATAATCATATTCTAATAGATATTTATTTATCCTTCTTGGATGCATCACTTCTCTAATTATTTCTTCTGCTAATGGCTCAAACCTCTTTCTTATTTTTTCATAATCCAATTTAAATATGGCTGGATTGTTTGATAATTGACACCAATATAAATAACTATAATTAGCAGTTTTTAGATAATCGATAATTCTCGGATTTTGATTTTTACAAAGGCTACATAATTCAATATTATTCTTATTTGCCAAGATATAATCAACTGCTATATCATTTGAATTAGAGGAAAAGATATACCAATTGATTTTTGAGGGGTTTTGAATGATAAATTTAACGGCTTCATCATTTGTAACCATAGATAAGGTAAACCAATCTATATTTGACGGATTGGCTTTTAGGATTTCCAAAGCTTTTTTATTTTTATTAGAGGAAAGATTATACCAATTAATTTTCTCTGGATTTTTCTTTAATAATTCAATGGCCTTATCATTATCATTACGTGACAATTCATACCAATCAATCTTTTTTGGATTTTCCATCAATTTATCCAAAACGAAATCGTCATTAGACCCGCTTAAGTATATCCAACAAATTTGAGATAGATATTCAGGATGGTCAAATAAAAATCTGATAATTTTGGGGTTTTTATTGAATGATAGGCTTGGCCAAGAAACCTTTTCTAAATTTGCTTCTAATAAAGGTATTATTTCATCACTCTCATTAAATGATAGATAATACCAATTAATTTTATCTGGATTTTTCTTTAATAACTTCACTTGATATTTATTGGTAGATAATGTAGTCCAATTTATTTTCTCAATATTAGCAATTACAAATCCTTCATCTTTTACTACTGCTGAAAATCTTGTCCAACTTATCTTATCTGGATTATCCATCAATAAGTCTTGAGCATTGGGATTATCAGCAAGTTCAACCCAATCAAGCTTTTCGATATCAATCCAATCAGTTAATTTATAATAAACCATAATTGATATCAATTATATAAATATTAATATCATTTTTTAATTATAGAGATATGAGTAAAACTTGTCCGAATAATAAAATTTTAAATCCAGATACTAATAGATGTGTATTAAAAACAGGTGTTATTGGCAAAAGATTGTTATCAGGTAGCAAATGTAAAAGTAATTTTATGAATTGGGAAAAGAACAGTTGTTATTTGGATAGTTTACTTGTTGCTTTATTTAATAAAAAAGATAAATTTATTGAAAAGTTTTTATTAGACGCACCAGTTAATGATTACGGTAATCGTAATTTAAGGGAATTGGGAAATCAAATAAAAGAGGAATTAACGAATCTCTATAAAACGATTTCAGGTGTGAATATAAAGAAAAATTATACTTGTGCCAATTTTAGGAAACTATTAAATGATTATTATGGAATTCTAAAGACTGTTGTCCCCAAATTTAAATTAATTGGAAAAAACGATAATTGGACTTCCTCTCAAAATGATGTATTTGAATTATTGGAATTTCTTTTTAAGATTTTTAATGTTACATCTACCACTAAAATGGTGGATGCTAATAACCCTCCAGTTATGACAAATTTTGTAAATATGATTCCTATTGATTTCCTTTTTGATGAAACTAAAGAGGTTAAGATATCCGACATCTATCCCTCTTATGAAGTTTTATATCACTTAAATGAGAAAAATGCTTTTATTGATGCTTATGGAAGAAAACAAACCACCTATACCAAAAAAACTGAGATAGTAAAGGCTGAAAAGCTACTTATCCGCGTTCCTCGAGTAATGGGAAGTATGAAATTAAAAACAAGAATAATCCCTTGTCCGTCATTGAAATTCAAAGATGGTGCCAAGTTATATCTTAATTCCATTATTATTCATTATGGTTCATCAAAAGGAGGTCATTACATCTGTCTATTTAAATGTGAAAATAAATGGTATGAATATGATGATACATCTCCTAATATCATAAAGATTGGTTCTTTAAGTAATATCATTAAACATAGAAAATATTGTAGTAATATTGTGGGTCTTGTTTATTCCAAGATATATAAATGATATCAATGATATAGAGATAAGGATGTTTGAGAATTTTAAATATTTAAATGAATTTTATTTATATTACATTGATATAATGATTATTCATTATAGACGACACGTATTAATTGATTTATATAATCGTACCACATATCGAGAATATTATGATTCAACTGAATATAAATATTATATGAATTTAATAAAGACCTATGCAAAATATATAAATAAATGAATTGATAAGTATTTAAATGTTTTCAGTCGGTATTCCTAAGGAAATTAAAGCGAATGAATATCGTGTTTCAATGACTCCGGAGGATGTCTCAACTTTGGTTCGTGATGGTATTTGTGTTTATGTTCAAATGGATGCTGGTATTGGTGCTAATTTTACAAATAAGGAATATGTGGATGCCGGTGCTTTGATTTGTAAGACAATCGAAGAAGTTTATAGATACGCTACTTTAATTGTGAAAGTAAAAGAGCCTCAACCATTAGAATACGATTTAATTAAAGAAAGACATATTGTTTTTACCTTTTTTCATTTTGCAAGTTCCCCTTCTTTAGTTCAAGCTATGATTAATAGTAAGGCAACTTGTATTGCTTATGAAACTCTTCGAGATAAGGATGGTAAGTTTCCAATTTTGGCGGAAATGTCTAAAATCGCTGGAGAACAATCAATCTTAGAGGCTAATAAATTCAGATTTTATTTTATAAATACCAATAACAGCGATTATGATTATACTAATGATGAAGTAACTATTATTGGTGTAGGTAATGTAGGAAAAGCGGCTGCTTATAAAGCAAAGGAGCTCAATTATAAAATCATTAATCTTATTGATAAGGATTTTGAAAAGATTAAAGATTTAGAAAAAGAAGGTTTTTGTGTTCACGAAATGAATAATTATAATTTAAGTATGCTTTTAATGAAAAGTGATATTGCTGTAGGTTCTATTTATATGGATGGAGAAAAGGCAAAAAAGCTAATCATTAATGATTTACTTGTAATAATGCCCAAGGATTCCATTTTTATGGATGTCGCTATTGACCAAGGAGGAATGACAGAAAAATCGAAACCGACTACAATCATTAATCCCTTGATTAAATATCATCATACCCATATTTATTGTGTTCCTAATATCCCAAGTACCGTTCCCAATAAGGCTTCTATAAATCTATCGAAAGTCATTACCCCTTACGTGATTGCTATTGCCAATGAAAAAATAGATGATGATATTAATACAGGTATTAATATTAACAACGGAAAAATAATTCACCCATCCCTAATTAAAGATATTTAGGATTTTTTATATTTCAAAAGACAATTACGGACGGAGTAGTGGATGGGTAAGATTGATGGATATAACTTCTCGAGTTTGGAGGTATTGAGATGATTATTGCTTCTTTTTGATTTTAGTATTTGGTTTTGTTCCTCAATACTGAAATTACTCCAAGTAAAATCTGGATCCACGATTTCTTTATACATCTCCAGGATTTCATTATGAGTGATGAGACCTGGATTTACAAGATTCATTGTTCCTGTTTCTTTATTTTTCATCATATCTAAGATGATGGGATAAAAATCAGGAAGGACTGTCATTGAATTTGGCATAGAACAAATCTTTTCATATTGAGTAATCTTTGTGATAAAATTACGAGGATGTTCAAAGTCAACAATTGGCATTCGAATTCTTAGATTTAAGGTATTGGGATAAAGTCTCATTAATCTATCTGTAAATCCTTTCACTGTAGAATAAGAAGACCCAAAGAAGTCAGGATTATCAGTCTCCATATAACTTTTCTTTGTCGGGTCTTCTTGACTAAAGATACATCCAGTACCAAGATAGGTATAATGAATGTTGAATTTATAAGAAAGATTTGCCAAAACCATAGGAGCATATAGATTATCTCTTACATTATCTGTCAATTTTCCTGGTTGTTCAAGATAGTCAATGGTATTAAAATCTCCTCCATAAGTTCTTCCAATGAAACTTATGATATGTGTCGGAGAATGTGCCATAATAACATCTGTAACTAATTGCTCATTATCAGCTCTCACATTCGTTTCCATATAAGTGATATTTTCATCCTTATTTGCGTTAAGATATTCGATAAACTGATTTCCAATCCAACCCTTGGAACCAAAAATCAAAAGTTTAATTTTTTGCATATATATCTCAATTATCAATCATCTCTTTAAATAAAAAGACAAAAGGTTTTTAGGCCTCTCATCTTTTTTTGGGACAGATATTCAAATCACTCGCTATCATACTCGGTATCATCAATCATCGTGAATAAGGGACACCAACTACCCCTATCCTCGTCATAAACGAGGAGGTCGAGTAAATCGGTGCCAGCTCCCAACCCACGAACACTCACAACAAAGTCATAAGCGCTGTAAAACTTTTCGCCAGTTTCGAATGAAGTAATTGCTTCCTCCTCTTCGGTTCTGACGTAAGACCCACAGTGAGTAACTCCAGAAGAATGTTTCACACCAACCAGGCGATAGCTCAAGTCGTCAATCATCGTTTTGAAAACATCGTTTCGAATATCTGTAATAGTTAGTATATATGGTTTAATTCATTTTTTTTTAATTTTACATAAAAATAATACAAATTTATATATAGATGCAATTTTTGATATTTCTATTTATATCAGTCATAGAAATAGCTCATTGTTTTTATCCCTATGTAACCAACTTTCAATTAATTATCAGAAACAATAATTATAATCCTGCAATCTCATTTATGAATTTAAATAAAATCCTAAATTCAAATGAAAAGAAAAATGACCTAAATATCAACTATTACAATAACAATCAATCTATTATTTTCAATTACAAAACCTATTCTTATCTCGAGGATTATAAATATTCATATAAATATCTACTTAAAAACAAAAATACCTTTCTTATTAAATATGACTTTCGTATATTTGATGATTTATACAAGTATTTGATTTATATTAAATCATCTATCATTAGTCCAACCAGAATTCGATGGGATATTTGTGTTAGATACAACAATCTTATCATCAACGATAAACAAGCAAATGATAAGATTATAATAAAAACGATAAGGAATTGTATTTCTAAAAATGAGACGAATGTTCATCCCATTCTAAATAACTATTTTGACTTAAAAAATAATGTCTATAATCATAATTAGCGGAAATGACTATTATTTCAATGATAAGTTTATGGATTTATACTTATATGTATGTTTATATATTTACACTTACTTATTTTGCATTATGTATCGAAAATATACCAGGGATATTTTTATTATTTATAAATTTCATTTATGAGTTGGAAGATAATGATAATGTTATTACTCAATATAAATATAATCAAAATGAATGGAATCAATTATTACTTGAATGGATTTAAAAAATGATTTATTTTTATTTATCATAATCATTATCAATCAAAATGATTCGAGAGATTATGTTACTTTCTGTTATTTACGGCATTGCCTGTTTATATAATATGAATATTTATCCGTATATAATTACCGTTATGGATGTTTCTTATTACAATAACATCATTATCAGTTTCTTAATATTGATTCAAATAGACAACTTTACTTTATTTTATGACCTATCCAAAAAGATTGATATTGAAAATAATAACTCAAAGGTCGAGGATAAGTACTTGAAAATCATCTTAAATCAAATTAATTATATCAATAAGAAAGAACAGGAAATTGAAAGAAAGAAGCTAAAATTCAAGGAAAGGAGAAACAATAGGAGTTGTAATGATATTTATAATATGTGTTAATAAAAAATGATTTTTATTTTTATTATTTCCATCAACCAAAATGACAGAATCCGATATTATCAATGATTGTATTGATATTGTAAAAAGAAATAAGAATAATTATCTACCTGATATTACCATCACTGATGAAATTAATAGCTATTATGATAATTATAAGGATATCTATGACTCGCTTGAGCAAGAGTTTATTACTTATGTAAAAGCAAAGTTAAGTGAAAGTCATTACTTGCGTGAGAGATATCGTTTATATGGAAAAAAGGAGCTTGAATATTGGTTTATTGACGATGAGGATTTTAAAAGTTCTTTGGGAAAAATAAGAAATCTATCAAATCTCGAATATTATGTTTATATCAATAATAAGGTATATACTAAAAAAATAGATGGACTTCAATCCAAAGTTGATTATCTTCTCTTTATCTTCATATTAATGATAATCAGTCAACTTCTTAATCATGTAGGTTTCTTGTAATTCATATCCCTGTTTTCTATAATAATTGCGAACCCCTGTACCTGCTATAATAGCCATCTTGCTAAACCCTTTTGTTTTTGCTATTTCCTCGGCTTTGAGGATTAAGGCCTTACCATAACCCTTATGTTGTAACGAAAACTCCTCATTTTTACCCACATTTGATACATTTGAATATACATGCAATTCTCTTATTAAAGCAGCGCCTATCAATGACGTCAGAACTGATGTATAATCATAATTTAATCTCAATCTTATAAATCCTATGAGATATTTATCACTTTCATAAGAGATGAAATACTCATCTGCTTGATTACCTCGATATTTAATAACTTTCAAATGAACGTCATTTGGATGTATGAGATTTCCTTTAACCTCTCGACAACGGATACATTGGCAACTCCAATGATTTCTCTTCATATCTTCATTTAAGATTTGTCTGAGGTTTGTATAGTCCTTAGCATAACCTGCAATGATATAATGACCTGATATATCTCTGATAATTCGATTAATTCTGATATATCTCTTCATTTTTATCTTGAATTCTTTTATGATTTCAAATAGATATTTATCATCATAAGGCTTATAAATCCCTGCTTCATACAATTCCTTAATTTTCGTAAATGGAACTACAGCACAAGGATATATCTTTAATTGGTCGACTTGTAAATCCTCATCATCTAAAACTTGAAGTAACATCTCTCTATCCAACTCAGGTGAACTTCCATATAAATTCAACATAAGATGTGCATCAATCTTATAACAATTATTCTTCAATAATCGCAAGGCTTTAATCGTAGTTTCCACAGATTCACCACGATTATTCATCTTCAAAATCTCATTATTCGTATGTTGAACTCCCAATTGAACTCTGGTACAATTGAATCTTCGGAGTCTCTTAATTTCATTTATGTTTATAGAATCACTTCTCATTTCAAGGGTCAGTCCAATGATATGAATTTTTGCAATTTCATTCATCTCTATTTCTTCCTCCAAAGTTCCAATCTCTCTCCTTTCTTCATCGTGATAGATATTAGCGGCGTAATAAAGAGAGGTAATAAATTCCTCCTGATATTCCTTTGGATATTCACTCCACGTCCCTCCTAATACCAATAATTCAATTTTATCAACATTATGTCCCATTCTTATCAAAGATGATATCCTTGAATTCATTTGTTTTACAGGGTCGAAATCGTTTTGATTGGCTCTTAAGACAGCAGGCTCTGTATAAAGATAACTCTTGGGTTGTTGTATCCAATGATTTGCTTCACTTGGCTTCTCATCAGGACAGAAAGAGCATTTATGAAGACAACTAAAAGTTCCTTTCACTCTCACACCTGAAGCATCAGTATATTCAGGAGTTCCACTTGTAAGAACAGTAATACTTACGATTCCTGATTGTGATTTTTGAACCTTTTTAATTAGTTTTTGTTTAAATTCGAAATCATCTATTCCCATTTCATTATAAATCTGAATAAGATTCGTCTTTGAACAATTAATCTTAAAATCCTTCTTAATCTTCTTTATGAAATCGATGGAATTAAAAGAATCTTTATCTGTATTCATCAGTTCCCTCTTAATTAAAACGAGGTCTTCTATATCAGTCACAAGAGCCATTATTGATTACTGAAAAAAATAATTGATTATATCAATTTTTAATTAAAGGTATTAAATAATAGTTTTAGTTGTTCAATATTTCTTCTATATTTAATCCTATAACAATTACTAATCATCTAAGCGTTAAATTTGTTATAACCGTAAATAGAGTGATAATATCGAGAACGCGGATGTGATCCATATTCGTCAGGAGAACTATGATATTCGTATGGATTATCCCATATTTCGAGGTTATCAAGGAATTCGAGAACTTTTGGGTTTGCTTTAAAATCAATACCAAATTTTTTCATAAAGAAATTGTCTCCTATTTGAAGGAAAAGCATGGATGGTTTTGGACAATCTTTTGATAGTTTGTTAAAAGACTGATATTTTTTAAAAACATTCGACCATCTTTTTTCTCTGTTTTCGTGAAAAGTCTTATAAATTTGACGCCGATTATTTTCTTGGACTTCAAACGGAGTTAAACCAAATTTACTCATTTATGATAATTATAAATTATTTATAAATTATTCAGTTTTTTGAATTAATACAATTAAAACTTGAAAAAGAAAACCCCTCAAATCTTTAAATAAATTTCCATTTAAAAGGTAAATATATTAGATAGTTTCTACTATATTGAACAATTCTCTTTGCATTTCTTAATATGATAAGATTTAGATGCTCTATGTGAAAAGACTCTATGACAAATATGACATTCTAATGGATTAGAAACACCTTTACATATAAGTAAATGTTTATTCAAATAACTTTTTGATGATAAAATTTTATTACATTTAGTACATTTATTACCATTGTTGGAATTTCTAACATCAATGTTGGAATTATTACTATCAATGTTGGAAAAATTACTATCAATGTTGGAATTATTACTATCATTGTTAATTTTTCCAACATTACAATTTATATGTTTTGAGACCATATGACGATACAAATTATACTTTTTATTGCTTGTATATTAACAGTGATTACAATTATATAATTCTCCTGACATTTTATTTAATGTTATATAATATTTATTATCATTATTTTTTTATATATAAGTGAGCAAATGAGCAAAATGAGCAGGAGGGTGTATTTTTTTTATATATCAATTTTAAAGTTTTGTGTTTTGATGTTATTTTTTTATCTATTTTTTTGGAATAATTTTAACTATTATACCAGTTTAGTCTCTAATAGAAATTCCTATTTATCATAAATTGGTTTACAGTAAAGTCAGTAAGGAACATATAATTATCATATGATTTATAAATTGTTTCCAAATATCTATTCTTATCATTCATTCCCTTTTTAAACAAAAAGAAGTTTTTCAAAGTACTTGAACCTATCTCATTCTCAAATAAATATTTCACATAAATCATATACAGATAACTGAGGATAGTTGTGATTGGATTATAAGTAGTTACAAATATCCTTAGTTTGGTATACGTCAAGGGTAAAATAGACAATCTATAGTTATTTACCATTATGGTATATGGATATCGATAAAGAATTCGATTTTCTTTGTTTTTTATAAACAACTGTTTCTTATTTTTATTATGATAGTGCTTATGATTATCATTGTTAACATCATCATTCATAGATATGAAGTTTAATATAAAGGTCAAAAGGTCAGTATCAATATCTATATGATAGTTGTAGGTTTTTGTTGCTGGGGATGATAAGGCAAAGGGTTTTTTTTGATATGACTTATAACTCCACCAATATAAACCATTACTTTCTACAATAGAACCAAAGTTATCAGATTGATTATATCTTTGTTTATGAAAGGGACAAACCAAACAATTATTATCAATATAACCATTATCTAAGCGATTACCCAAATGTTTGCAGATATTAATCATGGCATTTGGATTGGAATTATAAAACCACAAAAGCATTGGTAAATTTCCAATATTGAATGGATATGGTTTTTGTTTATTTATAGATTTTGAAATTCCAATAGGATGCCACTCTCTGAATGTTTGAGGTGCGATATAGGTCATTAATTATAATAATAAATTTATTTTTTAAATATAGAAAGATGAGCATTCATGATGAGCATCAGGATTATGCAAGAACTCGTAAAGAGTTTTTGGATGAAAAAAAAAGAGGTTATGATAGTCGAAATATTTGGGATGTAATGAGAGAAAATCCACGTGTGGTTTTAAGATATCCAAATCTTGAAAGCATTTTATTTAATAATACATCTCATCGACAGCCGTCAAGAAGAAGTCCAGAACGAACAATGACCGTTAATATAAATGAATATAAAGAAAGATATCATTTGCCAGATGATAAATTTAGAATTTTATTTGAAATCCAACCACCTTTAATTTTTGCCGAACATCCCATTTTTTTGAATTTGATAGATATATTAGATAAGTTAAAAAAAGATGATGGTGAAGTTAAAAGATTATTGCGAATTATAAAAGAACATTTCATTCAATATGTGAATATGGAAATAAATATAAATAATCTTATATATTTTACCTCTATTTTTATTACTAATCTAATTTTATTAAATAATCGAGATACAATTGAACCAACTATTTTAAGCGATATTAAATATTATATTGATATCATATTGGCTTATTTATTAAATTATATGTTTACTACTCAAAAATTGGAATATATATCATCTCACGTTTTCCCTTTTACATTAAACTCAGGATTAGATCCCATGACTTTTAATTTATTCATTACCACTGTTCAAGATAAATACCCTCCCTTATTTAATATTAATAATCAAAATAAAGAGGTTTTAATTACTACTATCGTTGATAATGCGTCTCAAGTATTTGGAAGACCCATATTAAGACAATCAGCTGTTTCAAAAAGAGCTTTAAAACAGTACCCTCGTCAACGTTAATATTTTTTCATTTTTCTCATACCACCTCGAGCTTGTGTTTGTAATTGATAGTTATATATATCTCTTAACATTGTTTCAATTTTATATTTAAATACTGTCATATCAATACCGAGTCGTACTACAATACAATAAAACTTATACTTATTTTCCTCAATCGTAGTACTTACCGCCCATTTAATATAATCATTATACCATCTTGTAAATGGCGGTGTATTAAATAAATAATGGTATATGAAATCGACATTTGCTAATATATAATCTCGATATTCTTTTTTACTCTCTTCTAATAAATTAAGTTTATAAAACGCAAATGGTAAATGTTGATCAGGATGTAATGTTAAAATCGGGTCGATTACTGTTGCTTTTGCACTGTCTAAATAAGTTTGGTCTACAAATTGTTCATATTTAAATACAGTCCCATTCTTTATGAACCTATTTATCAGAGCAATAAATAATTCTCTTCTCAATTCATCATTATCAACTGACGGGTCTAATGTTTTTTTAAGTAATTTTTCATATAAAAATCTAAAATGATTTTTCATATTAGTAGATAAAACAATTAAGAAATCTCCTTTGTTATCATAAGCATTATTATAAATATTTCGTATATGATTAATAAGATTATCTAATGATAAAGATTCCAAATCATATAGCTTTTTAAAATCTTCTAAATATTGTTCTTTATTCACAAAAAAAGATCCCAATGAAGTGCTAACATCTTTACTTTTGATAACCTTTGTACTCATCGGTTCTTTCGATTTAACATAGATTAACATTACATAACTTGTAGCAATATTATAAGCAGCATAGCCAGGATTAACAGGAGTCCCAGTATGAGCTGTATAGCCATCACATTTAGTTACATTAAGAGTAAAAGCTACATTAGGGTCTGTCCAATCGTGTTTATAGGGAGGACAAGCAACTCTCGATATAATTTTCTTATATGGCTTACTTTTAATACTTTGATAATTATCATAACTATCATATACATAATAATTGTCCTTACATGATACACCACTAACCACATGTTGTGGGACACTATAATTAACTAATAAACAACTATCTAATGTATATTCTCTGCCGTATAATGTTAATGTTTTTGAAAATCCTCTGACAGATGCAACAAAAGAATCGTAATCTCTCATATGAGAACTATATCTATTTAAGTTCTCATCTTCGGATGTATTATATAATCCCTCGATATTATGATTTATACAAATGATATCAGAGTTTGTTATTTTTCTTGAAAAATAATTTTTCAATTCCTCTTCTTTTTCTCCAAAAACTTCTCTGTTTATGGATTGTATATAGATATTACCTGTGGTTTTATTATAAGTTAAATCAACATAATTGATACCATAAGTTTTAAAGATATGATAAATATAGGTATAATAACCTCTGAAATTAAAAAAATCTTCTAATAGTTTTTTTTTATAAAACTCAAAATTTGTCATATCGTGTTTAAGTAGATAATTTATTAATATACTATCTGATTTAATAGTACCATCATTAAGATGTTCATATATTTTGTGTAATTTAGTCAATTTCTTATAGTTATGTAATATATAATATATAAAAACGAGAAATGAATCGTTTGTTATTCTCTTAGAAAAATCGGGTAGAGTTATTATATGATTATATACAGTTTTTCTTAATAATTTTGAATATAATATTACGTGTAATATGCCATTAAACCAACAAGTATGACTAAATTGTGGTATAGTTTTATAATTCATACATTCATCATCCATTTTTTACAATTCTAATAATAATAAAACATTTTATATAATAGAATGAAAGTGATAACAAAAGGAGGCAAAATAATTAATAGAGGATATACTGGTATTGTTATGGAATTATTTAATAATGATGATGATAATACTCTTTATAATGACCTTAAAAAAACAAAACCAAAAGATTTAACTTTAATAGCCATAGATGAAAGAATTAAAATTCCAGTAAAGGATTTGGATTCAGTTTTAAGATTGATAAGATTGAATTCGAAAACCACTTTAGCCAAAAAATTCTCATATATAATTCCCTTATTTAATGCGGATGAAAAACGTTTTAATAATGAATTGGAAGGATATAAACAATTGATATCTATGTTCGGAAAGGATATTAGTAAATATACAACGGTTAAGAGAGGGTTTGAATATAATAAAAAGGATATTTATGGTATATTATTTAATAAAACTTATTATATATTCATTGAAAAATGTTATAAGACCATTGATAATATTAAATTTACACAAAAATCTTTAAATAAATGTGTGAATGACATCACTGAGGTTTTAGATATTCTCAAGAAAAATAATTATATTCATAATGATATTAAACCTGATAATATTATTTACTGTAACAAAAGATTCAAATTAATTGATTGGGAATCATCCAATTTAATCAAAAATCAAACATCTACTTTTATTAATTCCAAAAATGGTAATTTTACGTTTAATCATCCCATCAAATTTTATAAAATAGGGTTGCCTTATTTCTTTTATCGATATATATATGATGCAGAAATTCAAACTTATCCATATATAGCTGAACTTAAATCCCCTGTCATTATAACTGAGATGGTTTATAATTCCTTTAATGATGTATTGAAGAGATATAAAAATAGTCCAAAGGATTATTATTTAAAATTAGCTGATTATTATTCTTTTGCCATTTCGATTATCTATATGGCTGAGAAAAATAACATTGATTATCCAAAGAAATTTGTAAATGACATCCTTGCTAATTATTTCATAAAAAATGATATAAGAATTAATTGAAATTAATGAAACAGGAAAAACATCCTAATGACATCTAACTATCAATTTCAAGAAAAGCTACGCAAACAGCGTGAAAATCCCGAAACCTCTCGCGCTGGTCTTAAATGGGAATCTGATGAGGATAATTCATTGCTTGATAAGATAAATGAAGGTGTTTCTTTTACTGAGGTTGCCAAACAACTTCAAAGAACTGAAGGAAGTATTAAAACTCGTCTCATTGTAAAGGCTCTTGCTCTTGTAGATGAAGACCATTCCATTACTATTGATGATGCCGCTGCTCGATTTAAGATTACCACTCAAGATATTCAGGTATATCAGGCAAACAAAAAGAAGCGTCAGTATCAGCGAATGCTCAACCATCCAGTAACTCTTCAGATGGTATATTCAAAGCTTCTTGATATTGAGTCTAAGCTTTCGTGATAATTATTTTTTTCCGTTAATTTAAAGAAATTAATTGCTTATTTATATATAAATGATTGAAAAGGAGTTGAAATTTCATTATAATAAAAATTTTAGATATATATATGATGTCACTACGAATAACAATAGTGAGGTCTTAAAGATGATTGATGATTTAAGGAGTTATAAACAAGGGGTATGGAATAAAAATAAAAGAAAGGATATCATTGTTTTTACTTTTAGTGATATCCCATCTGAATTTAAAACGATTACTGATATGATTATTCAAGATAATATTATTCCTCTTAAACTTAAAATTAAGTTACTCGAAGATAATGATAAAAGGATTATTATGAAGGTGAAAAGTAATCTTATTAATAATAAACTTGCCAATCTTGTTTTTAAATTGATTAATATCAAGTTTTTTGTAACTATTGAGAATTCTGATGGTGTTTCTACCAATGTTAAGATTCGATATGTAATTAAATCTCTTCTACCTGAAAGTCTTATTGCCAAGGTTGATAGTTATATTGATAGAAAATTAAATGACCGTTTCATACAAAAAATTGATAATTATTTATCTCAATTGAAATAAGAATGGATAATAAAGATAAGGTAATACTTATAAATGCTACTATCGATAGCTATCCTTTATTTTCCTTAAATGGTTTTGAAACCTATGCTAAACTATTATCCAATTATGATGGTGATACTGGTGATATCCTATTTATCTATAATGGAAGTCCAATGAGGATGAAAGCAAGATTTACAGGTTATGATACTTGTGAAATGAAACCATCTCTCAAAGACCCCTCGAGAGATGATAAGAAAAAGAGAGCAATGGAAGCAAAACAAAGACTTTGGTTTTTATGTACAAACACAAATGATTTCAAAGATACTCACCAAACTTTAATTAAGATTAAATGTCACGAATTTGATAAATATGGACGTATTCTTATTACTGCCTTTAGGGATAATGAGGAGTTATCTATAAATCAACAGATGATTAACGAAGGTCACGGATATGTTTATAATGGTGGAACTAAGAATAGCCAGTTTTAAGTAAATCTTCTAATTCTGCCTTTTTTAATTTAGCCAGTCCCTTTAATTTTGGATTTTTATTTTTAAGGATTTTGATTAATTCATCTTTTGTTTTATTTGATTTTGGTTTTTTAATTAATTCATCTTTTTTATTATCAGTTCCATTTAGAATTGCTTGTAATTCAATTTTAGTTTTAGTGGCAAGATTTTTCATATCTGGATATTTAGCTAAAATAGCGATAATTAAATCTTTCTTTAATAAAGACTTTCCTTTCACAACCTCATCTGGTGTTTTAATGTTAATTGTTGAATTAAATTTATATTTTTTCTTTAATTTTTCATAATATAATTTTTCCAATTCATTACGAGTATAATTATTAGTAAGAATTTTTAATTTCTTTTTGAGTTCATCATCTGTTAAATTCTTTACATTATGAATATCACGAATAACGTCAGAAACACCTGATAATTTTATCTTATCAGGGATACTTGTATCATCTTCTATCTTATTAATAATTCTTGCATAAACTAAGACACGGTTACCTTTAGCAAAAGAAAAACATAAATCTTTAGGATTTACATTATCTAATTTACAAGTTACTTGATTCAAACAAAAACCCTCATCTTTTCTTAAATTCCAATTATATTTCATTAAAGAACAAGGGGATACACTTTTATTTTTAACTTTATTTACCTTCGCAGGGTCGTCTGTTGATGATGTCCAACCATTATAAACATATCTATTATCATTACATGTAATACCAGCTATTGAATGTCCAGCTATTCCACTATTATAATTAGATATTGTAACAGCATCTAATTTATATTTATGACCATTAAGAGTAATAATATCTTCGTAAGTGTCTAAGCCTTTAACCTTAAAATTGGGGTCATTTGGAGTTTTTTCTAAAAACTCTACGTAAATACAAGGATTGTATAATTTATCATGTTTTAATATTATTATATCTGGAACATCCCTTAATATTTTATCAGTTTCCTTATTTACTTCATTGATCCTTTTTCGCGTTGTAGCAACATTTAAATAATCATTTCTATTTTTTAGAACCTTTCTGAGTATATTATTTTCGTTTTTTATTATAAATTCATTATCTGAATTTACATAATATTTTCCTTTTTCATAAGTTACATCAAGTATGTTTACGTTTAAGTATTTAAAAAAAGTGCCTATATATTCATGACTACTCCATTGATAACTATTATTTTTGTTTATTTGTTTCCAATGATGAATAATTTCTTTATTATTGGTGTTTTTAAGCATCTTAAATAAAATTATTTCAGGTCTAATTTTATTGAAAAATTCTTGAACCTTTGTAGGTTGATTATAATACTTCACTAATATTGCTTTTAATATCATTAAAAATGAATTTGATTTATCCCATTTTTTAGAAATTTTAATCATAATATTACGAACATATTGACTATAAAGAGCTATCATTAAAATAGCATTAAACCAACAAGTACCACTAAATTGTGGAATAACAGATAAATTTAAACAGTTATCACTCATATTCTATAAATAAATGATAAAAAACAAAACATTGGTATTTAAGAATAACCAATTTTAATAAGTCCCAATACAAATAAGATCAATAGGAGTAAGATAAATAATGCAATGAATGAAAAGATAATTATGAAATAATAAAAGAGGAATGATTCTAATTTACCATAACCACACGTACAACCTTTTCTCATTATATTTAAATAAGCCAACATTCGAATTAACATCACAAATGTTATGAAATATACAACTGTGGTTATTACATAGATGGGTGTATATTGATATATATAGAAATAGCAAGCCTTATCACCTATAATAAAGGAAAGGAGAATCAGAAAGTTAAAAATTAAGTTGAATATAAACCATTCCTTTAAAAATCTTTTCTCAGGTATATCAGCACATTGACATCCCATTTTTTCTATATTTACCAGACTTGTAATGATTAAGATATTGAAAACTAAAGTTAAGAAATAAGAGGCATATATAATTTTATTATAAGTAGGACAAAATTTATTCTCGATTACTGTTTTTATTTTAGGATTATTTATTTGCATTTCCATTTTTCTATCTTATTTAGGAGACAATAATTTATTTCATAAATTTGAAACCTGTAGCTATCAAAACAATTAATCCCAATAAGATAAATAGAGCAACAATAGAGAACAAAATTACCAAATACCAAAATAAGAACTTCTCGATATTTCCATAACCGCATTCACAACTATTTCTCATAATACGCAAATAGAAAAGAAGGCGAAACAACATTATATAATTAACAACGGCAAAGATTAACATTATGATATAAAGAGAATTGCCATTTACAAAACGATAATAACAAGGTTCGCTTCCCAATACAAAGAAAAGGAATACTGAGATTTGGAAAATTAAAGCAAATATAAACCATTCCTTTATATAATTCTTATTTGAGATATGTGCGCACTCGCAATTTGACTTTTCTATATTAACCAAACTTGTTATAATTAGTGATATGATAATGATTGATAATACAACTGATACATAAAAACTACGATTGCCAGCTTTACAAGCAGATTCGGTTACGTCCATCTTAATAATTGACATAGATTTTTATTTTAATCTCTTTATAAAGATGGAATATTTACGCACGACTTTTAAGAAATCCTCAAATGTTTTTATTTTCTTATAACTTAAAGACTTTCTTATTTTATTATATTCATTCTGATATTTCTTTCCATTTTTACTATCCTTAATAGTTTGTAATACATAGAGATGGGTTAAATGACTTCTATAAAATGCTATTACCTCCTTATTACATTCATTATAAAGGCATTCGAAATAATCGCGAAATAATGGAGTTTTTACAAAAGCCTTCATCGCCTTTATTGTTTTTATATTCATATAAAACTCTTTTGTAAATTCCCTATTCATTTCCTCTCTATCTTGAGACCTACATTTATCATTAATACAACCCCTTTTTTTATTACCTTGAGCGTTTTGATAATAGTATTGACCTCTAACCTTTTTAATATTCGTATATATAAACGTTGTTTGATACGATAGATATAAGAAATATTTAATTTTTCTATAAAAACTATTATATTCAATAAGAGTTTGTTTTATATCCTTCGTAGCAATCGCTTTTTTAAAGGGATTTATATTCAATTTCTTGAAGGTCTTTAATTCCAAACCAGTTTTCATCGACATCAATACCTTTAATAAACATTGTTGAATCCTGAAAAATGATTTCTTTCTTCTATTTAAAAAAGCCAATAGTTTATTATTCTCTTCGGTATCATCAATGACAATTGCTTTACCCTTCTTATAATCTTTATATACAATTGAGATATAGGTGACATAAAGATTATTTTTAGTTAATTGAATCTTAAACCGTTCATTTAGTTTATAATACTTCATATACAAATCGTGAGTCTTATTTACCCCCTTTACTAAATTCATATATCTATATTTATTAATTATTTTTCCTTTGCGAAGCAACAATCCTCGCCTTTGGTATTCTTACGTAAAAATGGATATTTAAGGTTTATACAGCGACCATTGACGGGTCTTCGGGGTGCTGGACAAGTGGGTTTGTTTGCGGTGGCTTTTTTAACACCTGGAGGTGGTTTTTTATAACAACATTCGTGACCTTTTGTATTTTTATATATATAGATATAGCCGGGGGTTTTGCAATTACCATTCACAGGACGACGTTTTACCGGACAGGAGTTTCTTTCTTTTTTATTTGCTATACCCTTATTAACATTAATTTGCTTTAGTCTTTCCTCTGCAGAAGATGCGCTTATTAATGATGACTTGGAATGGGTTTGAGGTGATGATGATTCATTTGTCCATAAATAATAATCAACTGAGACCTTTGATAATAACTTTTCAATTTCACTAATAACCTTTTGTTTATTCACCATAATTTTATCATAAATAAGTTGGTCACACGTTTCCACCATTCGTGATACACCTATATAATTATGGATAACAACCTCTCGTTTTAATGTTGGATGGTCTAATGGTATATCACTATGAGACTTAAAGCGAACACATCGACCTTCTATTTGCTCCTTTGCCGACGAATTCCATACCGGGTCTATTTGATGAAGATGTTGAATGTGTTTAAACGAAATCCCCTCCTTTATAGACGGAGACCCTAAAACAACTCTTATTATTTTACCATCCATATTATTGGTCGAATTTAATACAGACTTCACCTCCTGTTTTTCCTTATCATTTAAAGAAGCATCCCATAAAACAAAAGTCTTATTCTTTTTAGAACCCGTCTTTGTATAATTACTCCAACCTTTTGATAATAAATATTCGGCTATTAGTGATAAACAATATTGAATAAAATTGGAATAAATTACGTGCTTTCCTGGTTGTTGTAATAACTTAAATAAGACTTTTAACTTTGGAGCATATTGCTTTAAATCCTTAAATATGATGTCTTTTTTACTCTTGTCATATAAAGAAATAGATATTTGTCTTTGTTTCATACAAAAGGTATCTGATTCTGAAAAATCATCATCTTTACCCATATCATCCATTCCAATGTCAAGAATTCTTTGTTCCTGTGGACGACTTAATTTTATTCTGATATTATCAGTTATCACTTTGGGAAAATCACTTCTATCCTTTAATTTATAAAAACTAACCTTACCTTTGATTAGATTTATGAAATAACCTAAATTTAAACCCTTTTTAGTGATATCAGCATCAGGACGTAAATTTAAAACTAATTGAATAAACTGACCATAATTATCAAATACAGGCGTTGCAGTTAATAAGAAAAGTTTACAAGATTTATCGGCAAGTGTAGTAATTAATCGGAGAATAACAGCATTTATGGATTTTGTTTTTTTGTCGATTATCTTCGAGGCCTTAATTTTATCTAAAATTTCTGTAGGTATTTTTGATGCTATTAGATTATGAACTTCATCAATGATGATGATTCTATTTTTAGTGAGCTTTTCAATCGTGGTTTTATAATCCTTACTATCCAATAAAACCTTTCTTAATCGCTCATAAGAAACAATCTCATAATTAACATTTATATTTTTCATAAATCTCTCTCGAATCTTATCTTTATCCTTCGATGAAGTTCTCGGATTTATAAACATAGAATAATCCTCCTTGGATATATATCGATTCAAACCACAAGTTTCTGATATTAATTCATCGACAAAATTGGTTTTTAAACGCGCCGGTAGAATCACGAGAGCTTTCATTTTTTTATCTTTTTCCATAATTGTTTCAGCAATCGTAATGGAGGTACACGTCTTTCCGGTGCCTATTCCGTGAAACAAAAGCATACGGTCAATATTATCATAATTATCATTTATATAGGTCGATAAGAATACTTGTTGTTTAAGTAATTTACCTGGTTTCTCTTCAAATTCCTTGAACGTTTTATATTTTTTATAAATATTGGTACGTATCATTTATCTATATAAAGTTTTGATTTTTATTTATTACTATAATGAAAGTTATAACAAATGTTACGAATGATTTATTTATTAAATTACAATACTTTTCATTAAAGAAATTTCTTAAAAATGATTTTGAATTTATTGTATTTAATGACGCAAAGACCTTCAATGATTATTCAAATGATGGCGATTTAACAATACGACAGAAGGTTATTGATGTTTGTAATGAGTTAGATATCACTTGTATTAATTTAAATAATGACAGTCATATATCTATTCAAAGTGGTAGTCATAGACATTCAATAACCTTAAACGAAATTCTAAAATATCAACTTTCAAATCCAGATAAATATCTATTATTGGATGCTGATATGATACTTATCGACTACTTGGATATTGATAAATATCAGAATAAGTCTGCTGTTTTATTACAAGAGAGAGGTGATGTTAGATATGCCTGGCCTGGATTATTCTATTTTGATACTACCACCACAACTAATCTTGAATTATTTAATTGGTATGTGAATTTTGGTGTTACAGACACTGGAGGTATGACTGAACTATGGTTAAAAGCTCAAATGATGGATGGTGAAAAGTTTCCATCTACAAATGACCTTCGATGGAAACGTGATGTTGATTATAATACATCAAAGGTTTATTTTATAAAACATTTATGGTCATTGACGTGGAATGAAAATGAACTTCCTGATAATTTAAAAGGTAATGATAATCTTATTACATTCCTTAAAAATGATAAAAGAAATAAGGATGGTAAATTTTTTTGTGAGATTTATGATGATGTTTTTCTTCATTATAGGGGTGGCGGTTGTAACTGGATGGGTGAAGGTATTGAGTTTCATAAAAGTCAATTAGAAAAATTATGTTAAATAAATACAGAAACAATGAGTGATAGAGGTGTAAAACTACAAGAATTATGTAGCAGGATGTTAAAAGAGGGTTATAACTATGCTTCATTTCAAGACATTGGTGATAAAGATATTTCACTTGAGACACCATTAAATGAAGGTGCAAAACCTAATAAAGGATTATATTTTTCAAAATTAAAGCACTATGATAAGGATTTTGGATTATCAAATAATGTAAGCTCAAGAAGCTCAAGAAGCTCAAGAAGCTCAAGAAGTAGTGATGATTCAGGATTATCAAATAGCAATGGGGAGTTTGTTTATCCTGAATGGTATAAATACGTGAAAGATGAGAACTTTAATGTTAGTGAATATGAAAAGAAAGGTATTATTTTTGCTAAAATCGATGAAAGTAAATTAAAAAATGTTAAAAATATGACACATATAACAGCATCTGGTTTTGACGGTTTTTCATTAGTTCCTTTATATAATTGGGGGAATATAAAGGATGAATGTGGGATTATTGTAAATGATATGAGATTTATTAAAGAAAAGGGATGGGATATACCTCAATGTGTTATTTGGAATACCGATTGTTTAATTAAATATAAGATTTTCAGCAATACTGGTACGAGAATTTCATATAAAGAGGTTAAATGCGAAATTAAAAATATGAAAAAAGTAGACATAATACAGCAAGCTACTGAGGACTTTAGTAAGTTATTGAGTAGTTTGAGTTTTTGGGATAAAAAATAAAGGACAAAAACTTCTTGTCCCCCCTTTCAGGGATTCCAGCAACACCATCACTCCCATTTAGTAGTAAACGAGGCACCCGCTCTGTACTTCTCAATGTCCGCGTCCACTTTCACTTTGGCCTTCTGATAGTTATTATGCTTTTTGAAGGCTTTGATGAGTAGCTTGCGTCCATCGAGGGCGACTTGAGAGTGGTTATAAACACACTCCCTTTCGAAACAGAGCAAATGATAGCGACAGGTTGGCATCGACGGCTTGTAATCTTCCATATAGAGAGCCATTTCCTCAGGCTTGATGAGCTGACTTAGGGTAAGTCGTTCTTCGAAGGTCTTGTAGTGGCGCTCCCGGCAGGCAGAGTTGACACAGACAACGTTTTCTTTACAGTAATTCGTCATTTGGGTGATAGTTGAATGTAAGGAAAGCAATCATTTTTTTTGATAATGGTTAGTTTTTAATACAAATTTGCCATTAAAATGAAAATAAAAAATGAAATTTATTTTGAAGTAAATAATTACATATCATAATGTCAATCAACGAAGCTGTTAAGAGTTATCTCGAGGAGAATCCTGAAACCAACAAGCCTACCTTTCTGAAAATGATGGGTGATATCTTTATGACCGTTAAGAGTTCGATGAAGGATGGAAAGAAGGGAACAAAAGGAGGTTTTAAAGGTGGTATAATGGAAAAGCCTGAAAAAAAGTTGAATGCCTATCAAATCTTTATGAAAGAGCAGATGCCTCTGCTTCAAAAGCGGGAAAATGAAAAAGGGGAAGGAGAAGCAAAGAAAAAACCGAGAGAACTTATGTCAGAAATCTCCGAAATGTGGAAAATGAAGAAATAAGGGTGGCATAAACTGATAATATAGAAATAATAAAAGTTGGCTTTTTATTACCAGAGACAAAAATCTAAGTTTTTGGACAAAGAAAAATTTTATTTTTTTGCGACTTCACATTTTTTGCACAATTTCACATTTTTTCTGATAACAACTTCTGATTATAGATATTAATATTGACATCAGAAAAATAAATTTGCACAATTTTAATTTAAAAATTAAGTGAGACATAAAAAATAGTAATAATGAGTTCGAATACTGAGACACATTCTGATGTTAAAAAAATAGGGTTTTTATGTGAGTTTTGTGACAAAAAATTAGCATCAAAGTTCTCATTGGACAGACACAAACTGGTCTGTAAAAAATGTGAAATTAATGACAAAAATACTATTCAAAATTGCAAAAATACTATTCGAAATTTCAAAAAAGCTATTCAAAATTTCGAAAACGCTATTCCACAAGTAAATAAACGATTTAATTGTAAGAAATGTAACAAGGGATATAATACATTAAGACTTTTAAATGAACACGAACCTAAATGCAAAGGAATCTGTTCATTGACGTGTCCACGATGTATGAAAACATTTAGCTCGTCTGGAAATAAATCGAACCACATAAAAAGAAATAACTGTAAGGCAAGAAGTATAATATATGCTAATACACCACATACAAATATAACAAATAATAATATAACAAATAATAATATTAACACAATTAATAATAATAACATAATAATAAATAATTATGGAAATGAAAGAACTGATTATATTACTTTTGATGATATGATAAAGATATTACAACACAGTGGTTCAAGTATAATACCAAAGTATATCCAAATGAAACATTTCAATAAGAACTTCCCTGAAAATAATAATATTAAATATGATATTAAGAATGGTTGTTTAATAAAGAAAGATGATGAATGGCGAAGTGTGGGTATTGATAATATATCAAGAAGGCTAATAGACCATAATTCTGGCGAAATTGGTAAATTTTATGATAAAAATAAAGAAAATATAAATAAAATAATTAAAGACATACAATTCTTAGAATATGTAACATCAAAGTTTAATTACTTGGATTTGCATTTAGATAAAACATTCTTCAATGATTTGAAAAATGAAATAAAATATATAATAAAGAGCAGTGTGTTAATCTAAGAGGTAAGCATATTTTTTATTTTCTTCATAGCTATGATTCATCATTTTACAAATCTTTACGTGTTCGTCGATGGACAATTGTTTATTTTTAACCAAGTATTTAATATAAGTGGAATAGTAATGTCGTAATTCTAATGCTGAAATGCCAATATTATAAATCTTTCCCAATACCATTATAATGTGTTTTTTTAATGTAGATGAATTATAAGCCTTGTCTTGATTGTCTAATAGTAAGGTACCATTTTTCCTTTCTTGAATATAATCATTAATAATTACATTTAATTCATCTGGAACCTTGAATTTTTGTATTTCCTTATTCTTTGTTCTATAAAAATAGAAGAAACCATTATAATAATAGTTATTTCGATTATATACCTGTTTTTTTTCTTCTTGATAAGGCTCCTTATCTATTAAATACATTCGCTCATAGTCAATTGGTCTTCTCACTGGAAATAAAGTAAACAAGGCATATAATAACTTATCCCTGACTGTTAAATAATCATCATCAGTATCTTTCTTATCATCATTCCAATGGTTTATTATTTTTAATACATCTTCTTTAACAAATGATATACTATTATATTTTATTTTACTTTTTTCATCCATTTCAAAATTCTCTCGAGATTGTTGATATTTAATCTGTTTTTGAAGTAAATAAGGATACAGACGTTTGACATAAGCTGAATAACCAGGGATTCTCGTAAAAATAGAATATACATATTGTAATTCGTTCTTATTCAACGTTTTAATAAATGGATAGAACTCATCTTTTAGAAAATTTAGTTTATCTTTAATATAATCAATATCACATTTAGAATTAGTCAATAAATTCAGTAATTCTGATTCGAATGTATCATCCATATCTAAATTGGTATGTCTTTTATAGACCTTTTTAAAACAATGTAAATATAATTTAACAGTTCGTGGGTCTAATTTAGATTTATTTAAAACATTTAATCGCTTTGAAATAGGCTTATAAATGACGAATCCCGATTCATCTATTTTATCTATGATTAGATTAGTTAAATACTTATCTTCATTTGTGTCATTAATAACTTCAATATTGATTTCATCATTTGTATTAACATCTATATCAGGTTCTGTATCATTAATAGCTATTTCCTCCTTCTTAATCTTACTATAATTTAATTTACTTCTATTCTTTTCTTTTTCTCTGAATGCTTCTAAATTTAGAGCTTTCTGCCTCTCTCTATATTTCTTAGCACGTTCAGAATTTGTCATTGGCATATTTATTATTTTTTAATAATAATAAATAATAAAATAAATCAGTTTTTATTTGCGATTTCGTTTTACGATGGTTTTTTTATAACCATTATACTCCATAGTTGAAACAGCTGTCGATTTATTATATTTAATTTCTACTATTTCATCTATATTATCCTGAATTAAATCAATATGAGAAACTACAATCACTGAACTAAAATAGGATAATAGTGATTTAAGGAAAGTCGGAACAATAGAAAGATTATATTTATCAAAATTTACAAATCCTTCATCGATAAATAATTGATTACATTGAACCTCATATTTATTCATAAATAAACTCATTCTTAAAGCCATTGATATTACAAAATGTTGAAATCCAGATGCCTGATGTATTGATATTATTTGTTTAGCATCTTTATTGGAATTAAGAGAGATTGTTTCATTGTTAATTAGCCAATTGATATTAATAATGTCTCTGCTAACAGTTATCATATAATCCAATTTAAAAGGTTTTGTTTCTTTATGACACAAGGATTTAATAATTTTATTGGTCTTTTCTGTTAATTTATTTAAAATGTATTTGTCATACATTTCAATTCTAAATGCCTGAAAGTTAACTACAATGGTTTCTAATACATCTATAGTATTATCTAAATCAAGAATGATTTCAAATAATTTATTATAATTATCCTTGTTTTCATTATTATAACCATTTATAGTAGTTAGTTTAATTAGTTTATCATTCAAAATCTTAATTTCTGTTTCCTTATTTTTAATCTTATCATTTAAATCTAATTTTTCCCTAATGATTGGCTTATTATTATTATTTGTAATGTACTCCTCATATTTTTCTGTTACATCCAATATGTCTTTTAACTTAAATAACTCATAAGCATCTTTAATCTTTGAATTATAATCATATTCAAACCAAGTATTATATAAATCTTTCAGTTCAAAATACTTATGGATTCTCGGTTTAATATTTTTAATATAACTAATCTCCTCTTCAAGAACCTTAATTTTTGTTTGTAGGTCAGTTGATTTGCGAACAACCTCATTATAATCATTTTCCCAGGTTTTATAAATTTCAAATTGTTCAACTGTTGTTAAATCATTATACAAACGATAAGAATATT
>Ga0315906_10001742_pt1 | contig 31732 bp, 29 predicted proteins | sample LakEriMetagenome_4_FD_203526 | JGI IMG/M metagenome (GOLD analysis project Ga0315906, IMG submission 203526) | Freshwater fungal communities from buoy surface, Lake Erie, Ohio, United States - Buoy 2 MA122 | ecosystem: Environmental > Aquatic > Freshwater > Lake > Lake biofilm | place: USA... | reverse complement strand
CGCAGCGGTGTGGTGCTGTGGTCCTTGGCCCATTGGTCCACCGACTGCAACAAGCGCTCGCGGGTTTGCAGGCTGAGCCCAGATCTGCTGCTGGGCTGACGCCAGCGCCGGGCCAACTCGCTCCAGAGGATGTGTTGCAGTTGTTCGTGCGCTTGGTCCACCAGCGCCGCGTCCAGGTCGTGCTGCCGGTTGGGGCCCAACACGCTCGACAACTCCACCAGTTGCTGCAGCGCCTGCGGTGGCAGTTGTCCGGGCAGGTGCAAGGCGCTCACGCCCCGGGCCATGTGCAGGCCCAGGGCATGCAGTTTGTGGGGTGGCAATTGCACGCCCACCCACTGCGCCTGCGGCGGCAGGCTGATGCACATGTCGCGGCCAGGCGCATAGACCACCAGGTCGCCGTTGCGCAGCTCTTGGCCTTGCACGCGCCACACGCCGTGGCCATTCAAAAAGATGCCCACCGACAGCCACTCGGGCGAGAGGTCACCCTGGGCCAAAAGCGCCAGGTTGTACTGCCCCCAATCGGTGCGGCACAGCGGGCTGACGCTGTGCACGATCTGCCCGGCAAAGCGGCCCTTTTCCAGCTGCACATGCTCCAAAAAACCTTCTTGCAAAGCCAAGACCAGCGCCTGCGGATCGAAGGCGTCGAGTCGGGTGACCGAGGTCGCAGAAGTGACTGTGGATGCGTGCATGGGTATGAACGCTGGCAAGGAATTGAATCCTTTGGGGTGCACAGCGTCAATCCGCAGGGTTATCCCTAGTGGGCCAAAAGCCAGCTTGCAGAAATCTGGATAGTCACCCGAGACGGCGGTTTTTAGACTGGCCCCACTCAACAAAGCAACGAAGGAGCGAGCATGAGCCAAGCATTTGATTACATCGTGGTGGGTGGCGGCTCGGCCGGTTGCGTGGTGGCCTCGCGCCTGAGCGAAGACCCCACCGTGAGCGTGTGCCTCATCGAAGTGGGCGGTCCGGACAAGAGCGTGTTCATCCACGCCCCGGCGGGTGTGGTGACCATGTTGCCCATCCCGTTCAACAACTGGGCGTACAAGACCGTGCCCCAGAAAGGCCTGAACGGCCGCCAGGGCTACCAGCCCCGGGGCAAGGTGCTGGGCGGCTCCAGCTCGATCAACGCCATGCTCTATGTGCGCGGCAACAAGCAAGACTACGACCACTGGGCGGCGCTGGGCAACAGCGGCTGGTCTTACCAAGACGTGCTGCCCTACTTCAAGAGAGCCGAGCACAACGAGACCCACACCAACAGCCCCTACCACGGCACAGGCGGCCCGCAAAACGTGGCTGAGCTGCGCAGCCCCAGCGCCGTCAACAAAATGTTCCTGGACGCCTGCGCCCTGCACGGCATTCCGTACAACCCTGATTACAACGGGGCCGAGCAGTTTGGCGCGTTCATGTACCAGGTCTTCCACAAAAACGGTGAGCGCCACAGCGCGGCCAAGGCCTACATCACGCCTCATCTGTCGCGCCCCAACCTGAGCGTCAAGACGAACACCGTCACCACCCAAATCCTGTTTGAAGGCACACGCGCGGTGGGCGTGCGCATCGACCAGGGCGGCCAGGTGAGCGAACTGCGCGCACGCCGCGAAGTGATTGTGTCGGCCGGGGCCTTTGGCTCGCCGCAATTGCTCATGACCTCCGGCGTTGGGCCAGCGGCCGAGTTGCAGCGCCACGGCATCCCGGTGGTGCATGCGCTCGAAGGGGTGGGTAAAAACCTCCACGACCACATCGACCATGTGCAAACCTGGCGTGCGCCCAGCAACTCCGAGACCTTTGGCGTGTCGGCCACCGGCACCGTCAAAATCACGAAGGCGATTGGCGAGTGGAAGAAAAAACGCACGGGCCTGGTCACCAGCACCTTTGCCGAATCGGGCGCGTTTTTCCGGTCCTCTCCCGAGGTAGAAACGCCCGACCTTCAGTTGGTGTTTGTGGTCGGCATCGTGGACGACCACAGCCGCAAGCTGCACCTGGGCCACGGCTTTTCTTGCCATGTCGACGTGATCCGCCCGCACAGCCGGGGCAGCGTCACGCTGGCCGGCCCCGATGTGCGCACCGCGCCAATGATCGACCCCAACTTTCTGGGCGACGAGCGCGACCTGGACCTGCTGGTCAAAGGCGTGCAGATGCAGCAAGCCATCATCGAGTCCAAGCCCTTTGACGCCATTCGCGGCAAGATGCTTTACCCGGTGGACAAGCACGACAAGGCCGCCATCGCGGCCGACATCCGCCGCCGTGCCGACACGCAATACCACCCGGTGGGCACCTGCAAGATGGGTCCGGCCAGCGACCCGATGACCGTGTTGGATGCCCAGCTGCGCGTGCACGGCCTGCAAGGCCTGCGCGTGGTGGACGCCTCCATCATGCCCACGGTGTGCAGCGGCAACACCAACGCGCCCACCATCATGATCGGCGAAAAAGCCGCCGACCTGATTCGCCAGGCCTGAACACGAAACCCCAATCTACACACGCCGGGCCAAGCGGCTCTGCGCCTGGCGCCTCACAGACTGAAATCGAGAAAACCATGAGCACAAAACCCTGGCTGACCACCTACGCCGCCAACAACATCCCAGCCTCCATCAACGCCGATGCTTACCCCTCGGTGGTTCACATGATGGAAGAGGCCATGGCGCAATACGCCGATCAGCCCGCCTTCTGCGCCTTTGGCCAGACCCTGAGTTATGCAGATGTGGACCGCCAATCGGCGGCCTTCGCCGCCTGGCTGCAACAGCGCCTGGGCGTCAAAAAAGGCGATCGCATCGCTGTCATGGTGCCCAACTTCATCGCCTTCCCTATCGTGTTTTTGGGCATTGCGCGGGCGGGGGCGGTGCAAGTCAATGTGAACCCCCTCTACACCCCGCGTGAGCTGGCCCATCAGCTCAAGGACTCGGGTAGCGAGACCATCATCATCTTCACCGGGGCCACGCCTGCCCTGGCCGAAGCCATCGCCGCGACCGACATCCGCAATGTGGTCACCGTGGCCCCGGGCGACGGCACCCCAGCGGTGCTGCCTTCCCCGGCTGTGGATGTGCGTTTGACACACGCCACTGCGCTGGCCGACGCGCTCGCCCAAGGCGGTAGCCTGCAACGCACGCCTGTGAGCTTGACGGGTCAGGACCTGCTGTTTTTGCAATACACCGGAGGCACCACGGGCCTGTCCAAAGGCGCGGCGCTGACGCACCGCAACCTGGTGGCCAACGTGGCTCAGTACAAGGCCTTCATGCCCTCGGCCGTGCGGCCAGGTCAGGAGGTGGTGGTCACGGCCATTCCGCTATACCACATCTTCGCCTTGATGGTGAACTTCCTGACCTACTTCACCGTGGGGGCCAAAAACTGGCTGGTGGCCAACCCACGCGACATGGACGGTTTTGTCGAGGTGCTCAAGCAATCGCGGCCCAGCGTCTTCATGGGTGTGAACACTTTGTACGCGGGCCTGAGCATGCACCCCCGCATTGGTGAGGTGGACTTCTCTAACCTGCGCCTGTCCGGCGGTGGTGGTGCAGCCGTGCTGAGGCCCACCTCAGACCGCTGGAAAGCCATCACCGGCACCTTCATTCGCGAAGGCTATGGCCTGTCCGAGACCAGTCCTGTCGTCTCGTTCAACCCCGCCAGCATTCAGGATTTCAGTGGCACCACGGGCCTGCCCTTGCCGGACACGGACGTGAAACTGCTGGATGAATCGGGCCAAGAGGTGGCTCTGGGTGAGTCGGGCGAAGTCTGTGTCAAAGGCCCGCAGGTCATGCAGGGTTACTGGAACCAACCCGAGGCCAATGCGGCTGCGTTCACGCCTAACGGCTACTTCCGCACGGGCGATGTGGGCGTGATCACCCCGGAGGGATTTTTACGTATCGTGGACCGCAAGAAGGATATGGTCATCGTCTCGGGCTTCAATGTGTTCCCCAACGAAATCGAGGCCGTGGTCTCCGGCTGCCCCGGCGTGGCCGAATGCGCCTGCGTGGGCGTTCCTGACGACAAAACAGGCGAAGCCCTGAAGCTGTTTGTGGTCCGCGCACCGGGTGCCAGCCTCACCAGCGACGCACTGGTAGCCCACTGCCGCGCCGCCTTGACCGCTTACAAAGTGCCCAAACTTTTGGCCTTTGTCGACACACTGCCCAAGTCCACGGTCGGCAAGATTTTGCGCCGCGAATTGCGCGACATCACCTGAACCCGGAGTGCTCCATGTCGTCACCAAACCTGCCCACCCTGGCCGAGTGCCAATCCAGCCTGGACCAAGACCTGCAGACTCTGGCGGACCACCGCAGCCGCTGGGTGCAAACCTCGGTGGCCGAGCGCATCGCCATCCTGAACGAGATCAAGGACGCCTTGCTGCCCGTGGCGCAGGCCTGGTCCGAGAAAGCTTCGCGCCAAAAAGGCATTCCGGTCGGCTCGCCGCTCGAAGGCGAGGAATGGCTTTCGGGGCCGTACACCGTCATGGCCTATTGCAACCAGATGATGGCCACGCTGTCCAAGGTGCAGGGCAAGCAACACCTCAGCGATCTGCCTTTGCGCGAGTTACCCAACGGGCAACTGGCCGCACGCGTTTTGCCGCATTCGTTGTGGGACCACTTGCTGCTCAGCGGCGTCAAGCTCGATGTGTGGATGCAGCCGGGCGTGACCCGCGCCAACCTGGCCGAGCACACGGCAGGCATTTACGACCCGGCCAGCCCGCAGCACAAAACCGGCCAATTGGCGCTGGTGCTGGGCGCGGGCAACATCGCGGCCATTGCGCCGCTAGATGTGTTCCACAAGCTGTTTGCCGAAAACGAAGTGGCGATGCTGAAGATGAACCCGGTCAACGATTACCTGATCGAGTTCTTGAATGCCGCACTCAAACCGCTGATTGACCGTGGCTTTGTGCGCATCGTGCGCGGCGGCACCGATGTGGGGCAATACCTGTGCAATCACCCGCTGGTGGAAACCTTGCACATCACTGGCGCCGGGGCATCGCACGACGCCATCGTGTGGGGCACCGGTGAGCAGGGCCGCGCCAACAAGGCCGCCAACACGCCGGTCAACACTCGGCAGATCACCTCGGAGCTGGGCGCTGTGTGCCCGACCATCGTGGTGCCGGGCCCTTGGTCGGCGGCCGACATCCGCTTTCAGGCCGAACAAGTGGCCACGCAGAAACTGCACAACTCGGGCTTCAACTGCGTGGCTTGCCAAGTGCTGGTGCTGCCCAAAGACTGGGCGCAAAAAACCGCCTTTGTGCAGTCACTCGAGGGCGTGATCCAAAACGCTTTGCCTCGCGGCCTGTACTACCCCGGCGCACCCGAGCGCCTGGCCGAGTTCTGCACGAACAACCCCACCTTCAAAACCGTCCAACGCCCCGGCGCGCAAGACCTGGTCATGTCCTCGCTGGACCTGGGCAACGCCAAAGCGCGCAGCACCGAAGTGTTTGCGCCCGCGCTCAACGTGGTGGAACTGGGCGGACATGATGCCGAGGCCTACTTGATCGCCGCGATCGAGATGGCCAACAGCCAGCTGTACGGCACCTTGGGGGCCAACATCGTGATCCACCCCCGCACCATCGCCCAGATCGGACGCCCGCGGTTTGAAGCCATCCTGGCCGATCTGCGCTACGGCACCATCGCCATCAACGCCTGGACGGGCTTGGGCTTTTTGTCAGCACAGTCCCCCTGGGGCGCGTTTCCGGGGCACACGCTGGACGATGTGCAAAGCGGCATCGGCGTGGTGCACAACACCTTGCTGTTCGACAAGACCGAACGCGCCGTGGTCGAAGCCCCGTTTCGACCCTTTCCGCGCAACCTGCTGAGCTTGTCGTTCACCTTGTTGCCGCGCCCGCCATGGTTCATCACCAACCGCAAAGGGGCCATTCTGGGCAAGTTGCTGGTGGCGTTTCAACACCGCCCCAGCTTACTGAAAATGCCGCGCATTTTTCTGAATGCCTTGTTGGGGTGATCCCGCCCAGGTCAAGCCACTGCATCGCCTGTGCACGCCAGGCAAAGCCGCGGACCTTGGTCCTGTTTTCTTGACCAAGGCAGCGCCTTGCCCCCGCTTCCTTGGCACGAGCTGTGCCATCCATTGGGGCTTCACACGTATTCAAAAGGAGACAGAACATGATCACCCTCAACCGCGCCGCAAGCGCCTTGGTCTGCTTGGCCGCCACCGTTTTGGTGGGCTGCGCCAACACGACCCCACCTGCTGGCGCGACCGCACCGGTGAAGAGCAGCGCTACCACGGTCGCTCCCACTTGCGGCAAAACAAACCTGCTGAGCACGGGCCAGTTGGCCCGCTCCGTCGCACCCGGGCGCTGGATCACGATGGCCGAGTTGCAAGCCAGTTTGCCGAAAAGCCCCGTGGATGTGGGTTTTGACATCGACGACACATTGGTTTTCCCGAGCCCCAGCTTTCAGGCTGTCTTGTTCAACACCGATGGCCCGGGGGGATCCAACCCCTATGGCGCGGACATTCGCGCCGTAGTGTCCAACCCCAAGGCCTGGCATGACGTGCACCATGTGCACGACCGCTATGTGATCCCCAAACAGGTGGGGCGAGACCTCCTGGCGCTGCATCAAAAGCGCGGTGACCGCATCCACTACATCACGGCGCGCGTGGGGGTGGAAGGTGCGCAGCTGGAAGCACGCATGCGCAAAATGTTCGGCGTGGAGTTTGCCGGTCCCATCATCTTCACTGCGATGAAGTCCAAAACAGAAGCCATGCGTGCACGCAATCTGACCATGTACTACGGCGACTCCGATTCGGACATTGAATATGCCCAGGCCGCCGGGATCCGGGGCGTGCGCGTTTTGCGAGCAACCAACGCCATCGACTACGACAGACGGCCATGCTTTGGCAAGTTCGGGGAAGAAGTGATCATCGACTCCGACCGTTGAACTCAGGCATCTGGCCCCAAGGGGTTTGACCCGGCTCAAACCCCCTGTCCCACAAGCCGCTGTGCGCCATACCGGCATTAGTCAAATGGGGAATCGAACAGCCGACACGCGGGTAGCGTCAGCTTGCCGGCACTGCGACAACAGCACCCGGCTTGCCAGTTCTTTGCCAAAGATTTCAGCGTAGTCGCGGCAGGCGCTTTAGCCGCCGCCGGCTGGCCCGGCCAGGCTCTGCAGCCCCGCCTGCCATCTGCCTTGCTGCCGTCGCAACCCGTCGAAGATGGCGCCGGCCGTGGGCTCTGGGAATCCCGCAGGCAGCAGCCCCTGCACCGCAGCAATGGCGGGGTCCACCCGAGCTACCAGCGCCTGCATCGCGTCCCAGACGCCTTCAGCCCCGCTGCGTTGTGCCAGCCCATGCCAGTGTCGCGTTTGAATGCGGTCGAGCTGGTAATGCACGTTCTTTAAGCGGACCGCCATCGCGAGCTTGGCCTCCTGCCATGCCACCTGATTCGGCCCCTGCCCGATGACCGGCCACACGGAGATGACGTCGTATAGCGGGGTCATGCGGTAGCCGCCACCGGGCAGCAGAAAGATGGAGAAGTTCTTGGCATGGCCGTCGGTGGCGGCCAACAACCAGAAGGCCAGTTGGGCGCACAGGAAGTGGCGGATGTCGGCGGTGGCGGTCCGGCTGCCTCGGAGCACCTGCAGGCAATGCGCCATGCCCGGCCCGCCTTGGGCCTCGTACTTCTTGTGGGAGGCCCTGCCCAGCAGCTGGCAGAAGTCCTCCTGTGGAATGCGCGCTATCCAGCGGGGCGAGGTATCGATCCCCTCCACCCACTGCCGGTCGAAGCGCCCCACCGCCAGCACCGTCTCGTTGCCGAAAGTAGCGATGTCCGTGGTCGCCACCGGCAGGTCGAGTTCGCGCAGCAGCTGCGCACACAACCACTCGTTGTAGACCGAGTGCGTGAGGTCCAGGCGGCTACCGCCCACCAGGCCAAGGGGCAGTTTGAGGATGTGCGTGGTCGGTGTGGCACCGAGTGGTCGACACCATTGGCGGTCGACCCGCAGCAGCGCGGTCTTCTCCTGCGCTCCGGCAATCGAGATGCGCAGATCGTCGGGGTCCTGGTCTGCTCCCAAACCCGGTTCGGCAGCGACCCCACGCAAGTGTCGGGCGACCGCCTCATCGTCCATCGGCTCGTACTCGACCCGGTCAAAGCCAGTCGGCGGCTGCTCGGGGGGCAACAACTGGACGGCGCCGACGCAGTCACGGCCGATGGCCTGCAGCAGGTCGAAGACCTCGGTCGAGCCGACCCTGAAGCGTGCGCTCACACGGCGCCGGATGCGCTCGTCGTCCGGCAGGAGGTTGTCGAAGAAGTTGGCTACCACCGGGCCAGCGACCGTCCGGTCTGGGGTGATGGGCAGCGACAGCGACAGGGGACGCACCCATGCGGATGCCAGCCAGGACTCCTCGTAGACGAAGCGGTGACCGCCGGTGCGTGTGCGCTGCCACGTGCCTACGCGCTCGCCGTTCATCCAGACCCAGAGCTCGCGGACGTCAGCCATGACTGCGCCCTTGGGGCTTGTTCTGCGGGGCCGCGACCATGGCGACGGCGGTTGACCTCACGCTCATCACCATTGGCCCCGTGGCTCGTCGTCGTGCGGGCCTTCCGGTGGCACGACGGGCACCGGCATGGCCGGTTTAGACCCCGTCGTCAGCTTGGCCATCGCGGTCGCTTGGGCCCGGAGATGCGCTTCCAAGTCGACGCTTGGCTTGTAAGCTGAGGGCCCGGGGTCGGTTTGGCGGACCACCATCTGAGCACCCAACATGGCCAGTACCTGCAGCAGTTGTTCCACACTCACTGCGCCAGGGTCACGTTCGATGTCGGCAATTCGCGACTGCACGACACCCAGACGCCGGGCAAGCTCTGCTTGCGTGATCCGGCGCGACTTGCGCAAGGATTTCAGCAGTTGCTGCAGTTGGCTGACGAGCTGGACAGGATAGTCCATGGCGGTTATCAGTTAAAAGTGTTTTTTGTAGCATATCGCTTTAAGGCGATTTAATCAATATATCGCTAAAGGGCGATAGAGCGAGCGTATCGTGCTTGGGCGATACCCGAGCTCACGCAAGCCCAACGGCGTGTTCCAGTGCGGCCTTGCCTGTTGTCTGTCTCACCCAAGTGCCGTCAGCCAACTTGTAGCGGCTGCGACGATAGACAACCAGTTCCCCATCGCTGAGTGAGACGCTGTGGGGCAGTGCTGTGAGCCTGCGGCGGTGGGCCAGCGACAGCACAGCGGCGGAGTTGCTATCCGCGTGTCGCTCAATGTGCTGCTGCGTGTCTTGCTGCTTGACCGCGGTTGTCATTCACCGGCCCTCGCCCTGTGCTGTCAGCGGCAGCAGCGTGTGTGACGTTCATCACGACAGCCCCACAATGAAAAAACCGCCGTCTCAACAAGCAAGACGACGGTTCCGGATGGTGGTGGACTGAACGCGAAAACCGAACGCTGATGCGCCACTCGGCGGGATTCGGCGTACAGGTTCGCGCGAGCAAGCGCAATAGGGTTGTAGGCGATGAAGCAGGCCTCGTGCCGCCGCACCCATCGGGCGGCGGCGCCGCCTTTGCCGACGAGCCCGGCGGCCTTCAGGGCGCCGCTCGCGTCAAGGTCCCGCAGCGCACATCGTCAACCCGGCGCCAACACAGCGTCGCTGTGCGGCGAGTCTGCAGCGCCGCTTCGACGGCGGCCTGCTGGCTGCCCGTGATCGAAGAACCGTCGAGCGAGATCAACTCGTCACCGACCTGCAGACCTGCCTTCGCCGCCGGGCTCTGCGCCTGCACGAGCAGGGCCAGCAACCGGCGCGCCACCACGGCGGTGGCCAGCCCGAAGGAGCCGTCCTCGAAGCGACGCTCGCTTGCGTCGCCGGGTGCCAGCCACAGCCGCGACTGCCCGACGTCCACCGCCCAGCGGGTCCGCGACAGCAGCCCGACTCCGATGAGGCCGACACCAAGCTCCCTGCTCCCGGAACCCTCCGGGCCAAAGCCAGTCGGGACGTTCAGCCACCGGACGTCGGCAACCTCGACCGCCGTTGAGCGTGCGGCCATCGCGCGGCTCTGGCCCTGTATCCCGGGCCCCTCGATTGTCACTGCGCCTTCCGGCGGCACGAGTCCCCGCACCGGGTCGGTCACGAGATACAGCGCGCCGGCGTCGCCGCTGTCGAGCAGCAGGTCGACGGCGACCGGATCGCGGCTGGCATCGAGCGTGACCCGGACCGGGACGAACAGGTGGTCGTGCCGAACTGTGAGCGCGGCGCTACGCGCACCTGCCCCCAGATCCGTAGTGCCGAGGCGGTGCAGGCGCATTCGCCCGGCAGCGGCATCGACCTCCACGCCGAAGCGGGTCCACAGGTCGTTGCCGATGATGCCGTCGATGAACACCAGATCTGGCGATCCGAACAGCGCCAGCCGATCAACTGGCAGCACCAGTACCGTCATGTCCCGCAGCGTCAATGGTCCAAGTTGAAGCGCGACCCCGGGCGCGACCTGTGCAGCCGGGCGCGCACCATCGCCCAGGCCGCCAACTGCGATCTCGCCACGGGGGGACAGCGCCAGGTCGGCTGTTCGGGGGTGACGGAAGATCACCGTGCCCATGGCGCCGGTGTCAAACAGGAAGCGGTATCCGGGCCGGCCGTCGATCGCGACCTCCACGATCGGATACGAGAGCGCCCCCTGCAGCAGCGGCAGTTCGACTGTGCCGGCGGCACAGGCCGGGCAATCGCCTACCGCCTGACGGTTACCGACCGGGTAGGTAGTGCAGCCGGCCAGCAGCGTCGCAACAAGGGCAAGGGTGGCAACGAACCGGCAGGTCATCGCGTACGGTTGGCGCCTTGGAATGGTGGCCAAGGGCGGAATCGAACCACCGACACGCGGATTTTCAAACGCTTGCTAGACCAATTTCTAACTTGATTTTCAAGCTGATACAGCGTCGTAGAAAGTTGGTGTGCGTATTTTGTACGCGAGGAACGCGAAGCAACAATTTCACACCGTCTAATAATGTATTGAAGCATATCCCATTGCCCTTTCGACTGTCTCCTAAAACGACACTATTTCTTCCTAGAATAAAGTAGTCTTATACTGGCTTATTCCGATTTATCTAGCGTCCGCAGCCTATCTAAACGCAGCAGCGTATTCAGGCATCGTACGCATCCCGGACTTTGTTCACAGCTCACCTCGTTCGATTCTTATTTATTAATGCGACTTCTCATTTTGTCGCAAGACACACAGGCCGGAATTTAGATTTGGTAGTGGTCAGTTTGGAAAGAATGTCAGATGCCTGTCACAGCATTACAGCGTAGCGAAAACAGCCAGATCGCTAGTTCACATTTTCAGCTATGCCGGTCATCCCCTTTACATCTGACGCGCATTGATATAGCAATTTCCGATCATTTACTGTTCAAAAATCGTGCTTTTTCTTAACACGCAAGTTCATTCCGACTGCCAAACACCAGGAATACTCAGAAAATAGACGCCGATCTCTTATTACTTTTACGGATCACCTCGCGCTGTCGCTTTTGCCTATCCCGCTCTGCCCGTAATTGCTCTTTCCCACGCTTTATGCCTTGCTTGAGCGAATTGATACGCAACTGTGGGATAGACATGGGAGGCTTCGGAGAAGTTGGTTTCGCGGAACTATCGCACAAGGCTTGCACCTCAGACTCCTCCCCTACCAACCAGGGATTTCCAACAACACTTGCTATTCCAAATTGATATTGAAGAATAAGGCGAGCATGTGTTGCATTTTCTGCGTACACAACAGTTCTCACTATCTTCCCACCAATACGCAACTGTCCCAAATACTTCTTCATCAAGTATTTAGCATGAATTAGTCGAAGTCTGAATTGTGCTAACCACACATCGATTTGATACGCCCCAGGCTGTTCAGGACAAACATCGGACTTATCACTTCTTGAACCCTTGACGCAGGCGCCCTGCGGCATGCTCGATTGCGCCGTCCAGTTCACCTGCCTCCACCGCAGACTTGACAATCTCCAGCGTGGAAATCAAATCTTTCGGCGAAGCAACCTCTACAGCATACTTGCCCTTTGCCAACTCCAGCACCTTTGCTCCGTAACGGATGCTCAGTGCGAACTTGCCGCTCTCTTGTTTGAACCACCAAGCCTTTACACGTTTGCTGGACTCAACAGTGCGGCGGCTACCCGTTGCCGGGTCAGTCACAGTGCGCAGCCGAAGAGGAGCGAATTGCTTTCCCTCTTCCTGTGCAGATGCCAGCTTCATCTGCTCGTCCAGCCGTCGAAGCAACTTGTTTCGGCGCAGTTGGACGGCGCTCAGTTGCTGAGGTCGTTGAACAGCAGTCAGTTTCAGCGTGCTTAGTGTTCCCATTGCTACTTTCTCCTAAATTAGTATCGCAATGAGTGCAGTTTATGTTCATCGGCAAGATGAGAGCAACCGATTTCAAGTCATCACCCATTCGGCAAATCCACATAATTCACATATTTTTTTATGGTATTGTTTGGTCTTAGCTAAATAGATGTATGAAGATTACAGCACATCACATCAGATCATTCCTTAACGGTTACAGTAAACACATAACGCACTGGGCAGTCGCACACACGACATTTCATACATACAAGGCCACTGACAGGCAAATTATGAGTATGCGTACAGAGGCACAGAAGAAATGTCGCCATTTTAGACGCACATTCAGTCAGTCTCTATATCAGGCAAAGGCATTAAGAAAGCCAAGCCTGTACTCGCCTCTACTACTGACAACCATAGAAGGTGCTTTTGAGTCATACAGTTCCCAGAACACAATTCACTTCAATTTTGCTATAGGCAACATCCCGCCGGGAATAGACATGATTGAGTTGAGAAAGGTGTTTGAGCACTGTTGGGTACGGAAGGCAGGTTTGAGTGGAGAAAGACTTTGGATAGAGCAAGCAACGCCTGAAAACAACATTAAATGGCTCAGCTACATAACAAAGGAAGCCGAGCGCGGAAATGCTGATACTTGGGATTTCGAGAACACACAGATTCCACACCAAGCACTGTTGATGGACTTAAGTTAGTCGATAGTGAGTCTTCATTTCATCTAGCCATCAATACATGGGCTAGTGCCATAGTGTTGTCGTTTCACTTTGAAGTATTCATTACACACATAGAGCAAAGCACCAGAGGTCGAGATCTACGCACCTTTGAGAAATAGTACAGCGAAAAATTAGCTCTTTGGCGTACAGATCGGTACTGCATAAAGCATAGCTCAACGCCAAATCACGCGCACAAACGTTTTTTACAGCGTGGCGAATGCTTGGGTAGCTTGAACCTCAGTTGCCCAGCTTGTAGGGCTTATTTCTTCAAGTAGCGCTTTATTTCTTTGACTTCGCTCATCTTCAGCGCTAAATACAGAGAACAAAGAGAACATGCAAAGTGTTTGGTCGAATACCTATGTCATTGACTCTCAATGATTACTGAGAAACCCGCCGAATTACCTGGACTCTCTTGTCCGACCTGTACCAAAGAACACACACTTGTTCGCACACCACTTATTTGGAGAGCGCGATGGCAGCAGCAAAATCACTTACAGCAGCAGAAATACAGCGAGTGCTTGAGTACATCTCAACACAAGCCTATGCACAGCGCAATCGCGTCATGTTCTTGCTCACCGCGATGGCGGGGATGCGTGTTGGAGAAGTAGCAGGTTTGAGGGTAGGAGATGTGCGTAACTCCGATGGCAGGGTGTTCACCGAGATCGCGCTCACTGCTGACCGTGCCAAGCACGGGCACGCACGCACCATCTACGTCAATAGCAGGCTACATGCTGAGTTGGCTGAGTGGGTGGAAAGCAGAACTTGGTATGACGAGACACAGCCTCTTTTCCCCACCCTGCGTGGTCCGCGACGTGCGTTCACCCCGAATACCCTCGCGCAGCACTTTTATTGGCTATACAAAGGAGCTGGGGTACGAGGGGCGAGTTCGCACTCAGGACGCAAGACCTTTCTCACTTCACTGTCGAGCCAGGGGATCTCAGTGTTCGTGCTAGCTGAGTTGGCCGGACATCGAAGCATCGCCACCACGCAGCGCTACATAACTGTCAATGACGATATGAAGAGGCGTGCAGTTGAGTTGGTTTGAGTGTCGTTTTGAACGACTTTTCCACTTATCCTCATCTGTTCTCATTCATCATACATTTTCTGATTCTGCGTTCATATTTACTCCCTAAAATATATACTCAGTTGCATAATAAATTCCACTGATGTATATTCATATATATCAACAAACCGTTGATATTCATTTATTAGAGGAGATATATATGAATAGAGAGATGAAAGTTACGACCACAACTAACTCAGACACTAATGATGGTGATGAATTAGGGAACATTTGCTTGGCAGTGAGCACCGAGAATACACAACAGGATGTGGATGCGAATCCGCAAAGTTTGTCCGGCGTATCCAGTTCACTATCGCTGCTACAGCGATTGGAAGAAAGAAGGGTGCAGTGGGAAAGCAGTTTATCCCATCGTACTAGCAATCAGCATCTATATGCCGTATTGGCAGATTGTCTTGATTATGGACAGATGAATGATTCGTCGGCATTTTGCAAAACAAGAAACGATGAGCTTAATGATTTTCTTGAGCTTCGTGGTTATCGTGTCAGCAAGAAGAGCCCTATGCTAACTCGTGTTGTCAAAGCTGTATTTGGCAATGTCGACCGTCGACGTGTCAGTAGTCGGCCCTGCAAAATTCACCCAGCCGCCCCGACCATACGTTGACAGCGACCCAAGGCGGGCGTTCCATGGCGCCGCTCGAACTGGTCTTCGGGGCTTATTGCTTGTCTGATGGTCGCATAGCGCCCGCCCAGCGCCATCTGCAGCCACGACCACAGCCTGAAGAGGACAAAAACAAACGCCTTGGCGGCCTTGGCCGCCTGCTCGGCGATGGCGCGCATCAACCAGCGGATGTTGAACCCCGCCGCGCACAGCACCGCGTGCAGCGCGTCGCCTTCAGTCCCCTTCAACCAGCAGCGGTCCATCCGGTGGTCGGCCTTGAGATGACCGATGGTCGGCTCAACGGCCTGACGTCGTCTCAGCCAGGTCTTTTGTTGGGCGGTGAGCCTCTTGGCCTTGCCGCGGTGGATGACCTGCACGGCTGGAACATCCTCGTCGACGCCGCGGTAGCCCATGTCCACCACAGCCGTGGTGGGCTTGACGCCGATGTTCTCCAGCAGCGTGCTGGTCTGCTCGATCTGGGCGGCCATGGTGTGCCCGTCGTACGGGTTGCCGGGGAAGGTCCTGGCGCCCACCACCAACCCTTTGCGGTGCGTGACGGCGATGCTGGCCTTGACGCCGAACTCGTAGGGCTTGCGGGCCTTGCCTTTACCGATGCACTCCGCCTCAGGGGCGTGCATCGCGTACAGCTTGTTCTTGTCCTTGGTCTTCTGAGTCCGGATGCGCTCGGCGCGCTCCAGCCAGGTCATCAACTTGGTCTTGATGTCAGCAGCCAAGGTGGTCATCTGCTCCATCTTGCGGGTGACCTCGCGGATCAGCACCCCCAGGATGGTGCGCTGGCGCTTGACCACGGTCTTCAGCCGCTTGAACTGCTTGGCGTGGGCGTAGCCGCCGGCGCGCCGGCGCAGCGTCTTGCCCTCGCGCTCGTAGGTCATCTTCAGCGCGATGCCCGCGCGCTGCGCGTGGCGCACGACAAGCCGGCGCGCCACATCCAGCAGCCGCGAGTCGGTCGGGTGGGCAATCGCCTTCTCCTGCACCGTGGTGTCCACGATCACGCGCTCGAACTCGGCCTTGTTCACCGCCTTGATGGCCACGGCCGTCTCGATGGTGGTCTTGAGCAGTTGCTCCACGCCGGCCTCACCCAGGATCTTACGAAAGCGGCTGATCTGCGCAGGGTCGCACGGAAGCTTGGTCGAGTAGTACTCCAGCCCGGAGAAGAGTTGCCAGACGACGTTCTCGCTCCAGCGCTGCACGAGCGACTCGTCACTCTCGTTGAAGGCGTGCTTGAGGTACAGCAGCGAGACCATCAGCCGAATGGGCAAACGCGGCCGGCCCGCAGCACTCACGCCCGCGCCGGCCACCGACAGCGTCGGGCCGAACATGTCGGCGCCTTCCACCGTGCGGCCCTTGCGGTCCTTGTGTGCCAAGGCCGGCGCCAGCGCGGCCTCAATCTGCGGCCACGGCATGCGGCTGGCGAGAACTACCAGCGGGTGACGGGGATCGACCATGCCATCCAAACGCGCGCGGAAGAAGTCGTCAGTGGCCATCTCTTCAGCTCCAAAACTCTCAGGAATTGAGCGCCATTGGATATCTTCTCGAGAGTTCTGACCATCCGGAAACACCCTGAAATATCAATTAAAACAAGGACTTACGGTGTTTTGCAGGGCCGACTCAGTACCTATTCAATTGTCCTGCGCGCTGCACAAGACGCGGGGGTAACCCCAGGCGCCTTGTCGTCATGGATTGAGCAAAAGGGCGGGATACAAGAGGTGAAGCTTTCTCGGAGTGCCACCTACAAGAGCCCCAAGCAGAAGGCAGAGGAAGTCAAGTCTTCGCTGACGTCGCTTCCCACGCTCGCCATTGCAAAGCAACGTCTCGCAGAACTGGCTGACGCTGAATTTGTGGGGACCGAGTGTGTACTACTGGCTGAGCAGCAGGCGGATGGCAGTTTTCACATAAAAGCGCTCACCCGCAGTGGTACCGCTGTGAATGCTGCGCTTACTGCACTCTATAGCGAGCTGCAAAAGGCTGCAGCGTAATCAATACAGTAGGGTGCGACTGGCTTCATTGTCGTACCCTAAATCAATACAAAATAAAGGATCAATAAAATGAACACTATAAACTACACCCCAAAAACGCTATCTGAGTTCGTCTTTGGCAACGAGGATTCAAAGCAGCTGATTGAAGATATTGTCAGCGGTGACTTGCCAATTCCTTTTTCGGGCAAGACAGGAATTCTTCTCTACGGCACATTTGGCACAGGGAAGACAACATTGGCGAAATTGCTACCTGGCTTGATTGAGAAGGCACAAACGGGTGAGGAATTGGGGATGGAGGCGGAGTTTTTCGGTTGCCAACAAGGACACACTGGCACTCCGATTTTGGATTTAGTGAAGCGTCAATTGTCTGTCATGTCGTTCAATCAAAGCAGACACCACTACTACATTTTTGACGAAGTGGATTCACTCAACAAAACAGCACAAGGAGGACTGAAGACTACGCTGAACAGCTCTCGTGCCGTGTTCATTCTCACAACCAACAACATTAGCCAGTTAGACAAAGGCGTGAAGGACAGGTGTGTGTTGGTGGAAATGAACGCAGCCGCTGACACAGACTTTCTGCCACTTGCTCGCCGCATTGCCGCAGACGAAGGGGTTGTTTTAAGCGATACTCAACTTCTCAGTGCCATTGCTGGTAATGCTGGCTCGTTCCGCAGCGTAATCTTTGCTGTGCTGCGATTGGCAAAGAGAGCAAAGCGACAGGCAGAAGAAGCCGCCGTTCTCACAGCCAGCCTACTCAAGGCAGCGATGCGGTAGAGACTCGATAATCAATTAAAGGCCCGCAACTTGCGGGCTTTTTGTCATTACACAGTAAACGAATTATAGATTGATACTAGTATCCACGGTGAGTCTTGATGCAGTCCTGAGTAAAGCCACCGTTGACAACATATGTCCGGGACTTTTCCGGCTCCGCATACACCATACGTACTATTCGCTTCAAAAATACCCGAGTCCTTACATCATCTTCACTGTTGTACGTCTCCTCAGCATTACCGACAGGAACACCTCGTTCTCGAAAACTCATGGTTTGCTGAAGCATAACATTTCTCCACATATTACACTTTGCTTCAGATATTTGCGCTTCGGCGCCACTGGTGAAAGACATTACTGTCATCAACGCAACCATGCTTCGCCAAAATGGAAAATTGCCGGTGAGATTAACCATTACACATCCTCTTTCGAGAGACTAGCGCGAGGTGAGTTTCCATTCGTCGAACTTGACTATACTCCAGTAACGCTCCAAAGTCTGGCGGCAATTATCCCATCCATCTGTTAATCTTTTAACTTCGATAACTGTGGAGAATGGAGGCGAATTCTTCAACCCATCGGCCTTGAAATCTTCAATACTCACGCCTTGATTTGCGAATTGTATCGCACCCAACTCCATCACCGGGGCAAATGCATTCTGAAATTCATTAAATTGTGAATCGTTTTGCTGATCCGCAAGAAAGCGAAGCACACCATAGTAAATTCTTGAGCATCTTCGATAGTTATCTATCCCCTCTTTTACAGCCATGTTTCTTGAAACAATGCGCGCCTTTGTCTCCATAGTTGAACTTCGATACTTCAAAAACTCATCTCTATTTCGGAATCCATGAATAGTATAAAGTTCATAGTCCTTCGCCGTGAAGAATCCCCGTGCGTATGCGGCTTTCATTTCAGAGTCCGACTTAAATCCGCGCTCTGTCGGGGTGGTTTGGGCTCGAGCCTGCAATCCATAAAAGACGCAGAATATTGCCACGATCATTAATTTAGAAATATTCAATTTTAAACTCCATGATCTTACAAAGAAAATATCTACATTTTGTAATCAAAATGATTGCCATTAATTAACTGATAAGCGACAAAAGCAGCAAACATTGCCGTCACCAGTCCGCTTCTAATTGCCTTGAATTTCCGCATCTTGCACATCAAGCGTAGGATTTCCGAGGCGCGCCCCCCAAAACTTCTTTAGTCGCCCTGAAAACCTCAGAGTTTCTCCGGCATTCAGAGATGAGGCATTCTGTGCGGATAATGGCGCCTTCATCCGAAGGTCATAGTAGAGGTGTGGTTGTTTTGTTAATCCTAGTTGTGTCAGACACTGAATCCAACCCGCGTTGAACACTCTCCACACAATACACTCCCAGTTCCGCGCGTAGTTTTCAGCCCCAAGTATCTCCAGCTCCTTTGCTTTTAGACGCTCCTCAATCATCCCTTCGGCCACAGAATTATTTCTAGCTTTTGCTAATTCCAAATCAAATAGATTGGTTTGCAAGATACGAATGAAAACTGTCTGGTTTGTATATACTCTACTAGCTTCAGCACGCCGCTCCCTCTCTACAGCCTCCTCCCTCTCGCGTTTTTCGTCCGCCTTGTCTTTGGCAATCTTTTCTGCCATCGTATTGAAGCCCAGCGCCTGGAGTTCCTGCATTTGGTCAAACCCGTCAAACCCGAGTGACTTTGCCTTCGCAATGAGTTCCTCCTTTTCCTTCCCCGTCTTAGCACCTTTGGCAAGCCATTCTTTCATCTCAGCATTGGTGGAAAAACCAAGCTTCTTTGCCTCTGCATCCAGAAACTTGGTCTTATCGGCAAAACCCATTGAATTGAGTTTCTTCATTTCTTCTATCGAGTCGAATCCGAGTTTGTTCGCCAGTGCCTGCTCCTGCCTCCTTTCTTTCTGCTCCCGCCTCCTTTCTTCTTCGACGTGGACCTGGTATGCCGAGAGAGAAAATATAGCCAAGACTCCAGCGACGATTGCACCCGCAACCTTTGGTCTCTCTGCCACGAATCGTCCTATAGCAAAACCAGCTCCCTCCGAACTCGTGCGAGGCGTTTCCAATAAATGGGTAGAGTCATTAGTTGACGCCTCCTTAAAGTCTTCACGACCCTCAATGTAAGCCGCTCTCGCCGCAAGCAACGCATCGTTTAGTGAGGAATACAACTTATCGTTGAATATATACTCGCCCAGAGTTGGGTGTTTGGATATCGCATACTTATTTGCAAGGAATATTTTAAATTCGTCATTTCCGAGCACGCACTCCTCTATACTAAAATTCTTATCCATATCTTCCTCATATATTATATTCAGTCAGCCAACTTGTCAGCCGCCATAGTCGCAGTCAACTTTGAGTAGTGACGCTCCAACATTGCGGCAGAGTTGCCCATTTGTCTTGCCAACGTATGAATGTCTGTTCCAGCACGCAGCAGTTCAAGCGTAGCGTATGTGTGGCGAAGTGAATATCTGGTTACTTAAATTCCCACAGCTATTTGATACCACTATCAGAATTCGTCTGGTGCGTCATCAATATATCACGAATCTGTATTATGGCTTTGTGAGACTCAATGTATAGGGCAGCAAAACCAAATATGATTATCAATAACAACGTGGACAGAAACAGATAAAGCACACCCCAAATACCAAACTCCCCCATTAAGCCCAAGCCTATCACGAAATTGGCAGCAACTACAATCAACGACAATACTTCGTTGATAAAAACGAAAAGACGGGCCATTATTGAATTCATAGAATCTCCTAGTGTTTAAAAAATGATACCCTTTTTGAGGATATCTCCCAAGATAGAGATAGCAATCAATATAAATATCCCAAGCAAACAGGCGGCGACAATGATAAAACTTAAACCAAATGCAACAAAACCCTTCATTAAGCCTTCGAAAACTTTCATTATTCTCATTAATAATCCGGACTCATTCATTACACTCCTTCCGCCGCCATAGCTGCCGTTAACTTACTACCATAGTCCTCCAACACAGCATAAGAATGGCAATTTGCAACGCAAGTACATGCCTGTCATCTTTGTCAGACTTTGGTGCGCTCACAGCATAGTTGCGTCGACCTGAATAGAGGTTTCGGGTCTCCCCTGAACCTTCCGGTAATTGATCAACCCACTACGTATAAAGTAGCGTTTAAGGGGCAACAACAAGACTCTGCGGCTAGTGGCTGTAGCTGAACAGAAGCATCTGGCTCGCGTGAACAGTAGTGCCTCACGCCTTGACCCCACGGCCTCAAGCCAACTTCTCCGCAGCCATAGTCGCAGTCAATTTGCTGTAGTGACGCTCCAACATTGCCGCAGAGTTGCCCATTTGTCTTGCCAGCGTGTGAATGTCAGTGCCCGCTCGCAACAATTCCAACGTAGCATATGTGTGGCGAAGTGAATAGAGTGTTCGGGTTTTCCCTTCTCCGTCCTTCAGCAGTCCGCTGTCCCGCATCAACTTGCGGAAGGTGCCAACCAGACTCTGCGGTTGGTAGCCGTCGCTGAACCTGAACAGCAGGTGCGGCACCCTCTCTGCGAACAACGTTTCAAGCGACATAGCCGCAATGTCCTTCTGCCTTGCGTGTAGTCGCTGGAGCACTTCCACCGCCCTGTGCTTGGCTATGAGCCACCTGCCGCCTGTCTTGCCGCTCACCCAAATGCGTAGGTAGCGAACACCGTCCTTCGTGTGCCACTCAATGTGGTTCCAGCGGATGTTCATTGCTTCCGTGCCGTGCCGCATTCCCGTCAGCAGCAGCAACTCCACGTAGTCGCGTAGCAGGGGCCGTATCTCGCGTTCCACTGCGAGCCTGCCCTTGTGCTGCCACTCCTCCATAAAGGCCAGCAACTTTGTCACCTCGTCCTCGCTGAACGCAGGCCTTGTCGTGCCCTTCTCGCCCTTGCTGGTGAGGTGCGGCACAGGCACTCGTTCGCTGACATAGCCGTGTTGAACCGCAGTGGCAATGACGCGGTTCCAAGCAGAACTGAAGTTGTTGAGCGTGCTGGTCTTTGGGCGACGCAGCATTTGCCTGTCCCGCCACACCTCAAACTCCACCACGTCCTTGCGTGTCAGCGTCTCCAGTTGCCTCTCGCCGAAGTAGGGCACGAAGTAGCGTTCAATACAGGACACATAGTCGTTCAGTGCCGTCTTCTTGCCCTTCACGTCTATCTGTTGCCGCAACTCACCAACGCAGACAGCAGCAATGTGTGCGAACGAGTGTGTGCGGTGTGCGAGGCCCAGCCGTTGTCTATACCTGGCCTCGTCATACAAGTCGCAGGCACGGACAACGGCGTGTTCCAGTGCGGCCTTGCCTGTTGTCTGTCTCACCCAAATGCCGTCGGCCAACTTGTAGCGGCATTGGTAGAGAAGACTGCGGTTGCGGCGATAGACAACCAGTTCCCCGTCGCGGAGTGACACGCTGTGGGGCGGTGCTGAATGAAGGGCAGTGAGCCTGCGTTGGTGGGCCAGCGACAGCACAGCAGCGGAGTTGCTATCCGCGTGTCGGTCAGTGTCTTGCTGCTTGAGTGCGGCTGTCATTCAGCAGCCCTCGCCCTGTGCTGTCAGCGGCAGCAGCGTGGGGGCAAAGTGGTAGCAGCGTGAGTGACGTTCAAAACGCCACTCCCACAATGAAAAAACCGCCGTCTCAACAAGTAAGACGACGGTTCCGAATGGTGGTGGCCAAGGGCGGAATCGAACCACCGACACGCGGATTTTCAATCCGCTGCTCTACCAACTGAGCTACTTGGCCGTAAGCTTGAAAGTATAGCCTGAGGCTTCAGCCTTGGCCGTTGCGCTTGGTGCGGGTGAGGTCCACGCCCAGTTGCTTGAGCTTGCGGTACAGATGGGTTCGCTCTAGGCCCGTCTTGTCGGCCACCCGGGTCATGGAGCCGCCTTCGTTGGCGAGGTGGAACTCGAAGTAGCTTTTCTCGAAGGCGTCGCGCGCCTCGCGCAGGGGGCGGTCCAGGTCGAAGGCCTGGCGGGGCGGCGGCAAGGCCGAGGTCACCATCGTCACCACGCCCGCCATCGGGCCGCCCGCAGCGGCCGCCGGCACGCCCGCGCCGGCGGCCGGGGTGGACGCGGCCGTTCGTGCAAGGCCTGCGGCGCCCTGCCCTGCGGCCGGACCGTTCGCGTGGTTGGCCAACTCACCCGAGGCAGCGGGCGCACGTGGCCCGCTGGAGCGCGACAGGGCCTGGTCCACGGCTTTCAGCAGCTTCTGCAGCGTGATGGGCTTTTCCAGGAACGCCGAGGCCCCGTAGCGCGAGGCCTCGGTGGCTGTGTCGATGGTTCCGTGGCCGCTCATCATGATGACGGGCATGGTCAGCAGCCCGGCGCTGCCCCACTCCTTGAGCAGGGTGATGCCATCCACGTCAGGCATCCAGATGTCCAGCAGCACCAGGTCGGGGCGCGAACGCTCACGCGCGGCTCGCGCCTGGCTGGCGTTCTCGGCCAGTTCCACGGTGTGGCCCTCGTCGGCCAGGATCTCCGACAGGAGCGCCCGGATGCCGAGTTCGTCGTCCACTACAAGAATCGTTGACATGGGCGTTGCGGGAATCGAGGGCTCAGGTGGGGCGCAGGGGCGCATCCCTCGCGGGAGATTGTGCCAATGCGAAAAATGATATCGAAACGCGGGCGCCTGTCACGGGGGCGTCGGGCACATCACCCTCATGACGGTTGCGCAAGCGGACGCGGGCTCGGTGCTCGTCAGCTATCTTCTTGACCACGGCCAGACCCAGGCCCGTGCCCCGGGGCTTGGTGGTGACGTAGGGCTCGAAGGCGCGGCGCAGCACCTGCTCGTCGAAGCCCGGGCCGTTGTCCACCACCGACAGACGCACGGCGGTGACGGCGCCATCGGCCTCGCCGCGCACAGCCTCGGTGGCCAGCACCACCTGCGGGGCCTCGCGGGAAGACACGGCATCCAGCGCGTTCTGCACCAGGTTGTGGATCACCTGGCGCAGCTGGGCCGCATCGCCCAGGATGTCGGGCAGGTCTGAGCCAAGGCTCAGTGTGAGCTGGCCCTGCTCCTGCGCCTGGCCGTAGAGGGAGGCCACGTCCAGGGCCAGACCGTTCAGCGCCAGGGGGTGCAGTTGGGCGGAGGGCAGTCGGGCGTAATCGCGGAACTCGTTGACCAGCTGCTTCATGGCCTCGACCTGGTCGACGATGACGCCCACGCCCCGCACCAGCATGACCTGATCGGCGCCTTCCAGCTTGGAGGCCAGCTTGTGCTGCAGGCGCTCGGCCGACAGCTGAATGGGCGTGAGGGGGTTCTTGATCTCGTGCGCCAGGCGGCGCGCCACTTCGGCCCAGGCTTGCGCCCGCTGGGCCGAGACGACCTCGGTGATGTCGTCGAAGACCAGCAAGCGGGCGTCGCCGGGCAGCATGGCGCCGCGCGCCAGCAGCGTGATGGCGCCGGGCTGGGACGCACGCAGCTCGAAGGAGTCTTGCCACTGCTCGCGCTCGCCAGGCTCAGACCCCGCCACCAGGTTCTGAAACCGCTGGGTCACGGCGTCTGCGAAAGGGGCCAGCTCCGGCACCTCCTGCATGGGGCGCCCGGCATAGGCCTGCAAGGGCTGGCGCAGGATGCGCGTGGCACCGGGATTGACGGTGTCGATCAGGCCCTCGCGGGTGAAGAGGATGACGCCTGCGCTCAGGTTGTCCAGGATGGTCTGCAGCCGCGTGCGGGCCGACTCCAGTTGGTCCACACCGCGCTGCACCTGGGTGCGCGCATCGGCCACCTGCTGCGTCATGTCGGCAAAGGACCGCGTGAGGCCGCCCAGCTCGTCACTGGAGGCGAAAACGGGGCGGGCCGAGAGGTTGCCTGCGGCGACCTCGCGCACGCCTTCGGCCAGCAGGATGAGCGGCCGGGTGAGCTGGTTGCCCAGCACGATGGCCAGCAGCACGGCACCGAAGACGGCCAGCACGAGCGCCAGCGTCAGGGTGCCGATGTACATGCGGCGCAGGGCGTCCCGCGCCAGCGCGCGCTGCTGGTACTCGCTGTAGGCCGCTTGCACCGCCAGGGCGTTGCTGGTCAGCGCACGGGGCAGCGGCTGCACCACATGCAGGTAACGCGCTTCGGCGGCATTCAGCGAGATCGCGTTGTTGGGTACCGGCACCAGCAGGCGGATGCGGGCGCCCGCGGCGTCATCCTCCAGCCCCTCGATCTGACTCGCCGGCCCGCCGCTGCGCGCTTGGCGCAGCAGGGCAGGCGGCGGCCGCTCCCGGCTGCCCAGGCCGCCCGCACCCGCGGCACCCGCAGCACCGGTCCCGGACGCGACCGCACTCACCAGCGGCTGACCCGAGGACGCCACGACCGACACCTCCAGCGCACCGAACTGCTCCCGCAGGCGCTCCAATGCCAGCGGGCCGATGACGCCCGGGGGTTCGGCCAGGCGCGCGGCCGCCACTTCCGCCTTGGCCGCCAGGTCCGACTGCAAGGACTCCAGCGTGCTGCGGCCCAGGGCCAGGCCCGCATCCAGCGCACCGGCCACGCGCACGTCGAACCAGCTCTCGATGCTGCGCGAGGCGAACTGCCAGCTCACGGTGTAAATGACCAGGCCGGGCAGCAGGCCGACGATGGCAAAGATGCCCGCCAGCTTCAGCAGCAGCCGGCTGCCGAACTTGCCGCGGCGCAGACGCAGCACCATGCGCACGGCCACCACGCCGATGACCAGCGTCAGCAGGCCGGCCACGGCGACGTTGATCCAGAACAGCCAGGCGAACTGGCGTTCGTAGCGTTGGCTCTCCGGGCCGCCGATGGAGAGCACGAAAGCCAGCACCAGCACGGCAGCGGTGGTGGCCAGCGCAGCCACCGTCCATCCCCAGCGGGCGGCCTTGGTCATTCCAGGCGCAGCGTCCGTTCGACGCCCAGCGTCCAGTCGGCCTGCGTGGTCAGCCCGAACTGCATGGGGCCCGGCAACTGCGAAGTGTCCAGCCGGAAGGAGAACTCGACGTAGTGCCGGGAGTCCGGGTCCACCTGGGCCAGATCGGCGATCTTCCAATCGCTCAGGCGCGACAGGGACGCCAGCGCCTCTTCCAGCGTGGCCTGCGTCTGGTTCAGTCCGCCGAATCCCACGCGCCAGCTGGAGGTCAGCGGCTGGAACGCCAGGCGCCAGGTGCGCTGCACGCGCGCCACGCGCTCGTCGCGCCAATACCAGCGGTTGCGCAGCAACTGAGCCTGCGCCGTGAAATACACCGGGACGCCCCGCTGCAGCGCCTCTTCCACGGCACGGGAGAGATGGATGCGCGCCGCGAAGTCCAGGCTCAGCACCCCGTCGGCCCGCTGCAGCCGCAGGGTCAGCAGTTCAATGGCGGGTGCCGAGGCCCACGCAGGCAGGGCCGTGGCGGCGAGCCCGAGCCCACCCCCGACCGTGACCAAAGGCCAGGCCAGCAACTGGCGACGGGTCACCGGCAGGCGCGGCGGGGGGGGCGACGGCATCGGCGACGGCATCGGCGGCGGGACGGGCAGGGACGGCAGGCGGGTCAGGGCAGGCGGTGAATCAGGGCGTAATAGAACCCGTCACCGGACACAGAGGCTGGGGAGCCGGGAAGTACCGGTGGATTGTCGAGCAGGGGCGGCAGATGTCCGGGCGAGGCGGCGTCCAGCAGGGCACTGTCGGCCTCGGGGCGTTGCAAAAACGCGTCGATCCGGTCCCGCCCCTCGGCCATGAAGACCGAACAGGTGGCGTAGACCATCCGGCCACCCGGCTTGAGCAAGGGCCACAGAGCCTGCAGCAGTTCGTCCTGCGTGCGCGCCAGCTGCACGATGTCCTGCGGTCGGCGCAGCCAGCGGGCGTCCGGGTGCCGCCGGACGATGCCGGAGGCGCTGCAGGGGGCGTCCAGCAGGATGGCATCGAAGGGCTTGCCGTCCCACCAGCGGGCGGTCTGTCGGGCGTCGGCCACCTGCAGCTTTGCATTCAGGCCCAGGCGGGCCAGGCTTTCCTTCACGCGGACCAGGCGCTGGGGGTCGCTGTCGAGCGCTGTGAGGTCCAGATCCGCCGCCTCCAGCAGGTGGGCGGTCTTGCCGCCGGGGGCAGCGCAGGCATCGAGCACACGCGCCCCGACGGGCAGCGGCGAGCCCAGGGCCCCGCCCGAGAGCAACAGCGGCGCCGCCCGTTGGGCAGCGGCATCCTGCACGGAAGCCCAGCCCTGGGCAAAGCCCGGCAGGCGGTCGACGGGGCAAGGCCGGCTCAGCTGCACCGCATGGCCTCCGAACGCTGGGTCCTGCAGCAGTTGGGCCTGCTGGCCCTGGCCTTGCAGCAGCCGCAGGTAGCCCGCGGCGGTCTGGCGGCGGGCATTCACCCGCAGCGTCATGGGCGGGTGCAGGTTGGCCAGCTTCAGGTGCTGCTGCCATTGGCCGGGCCAATCCTTGCGCAGCCGCTCCACCCACCAGGCCGGGTGGTTCCAGGCGCCCGTGAGGTCTTGCTGGGCCTTCGACACCAGGGCGGTGCGTTCGCGCAGGAAGCGCCGCAGCACCGCGTTGACGAACGCTGCCGCGGCGGGCGTGCGCTCCCGAGCCGCGGTGACCGCCTGGTCCACCAGGGTGTGTTCGGAATAGGGCGGGCCGGCGTCGGGCCACAGCAGGGCGATGCCGGTGACCAGCAGCGACTCCACGCGCGGCGGCGGGGTGCGGGGGGCCAGCACCTGACGCACCACGTCAGCGCCTCCCATCCAGCGCATGACGTGGAAGGCCAGGGCCTGCACCCCGGGCCGGGCCCCGGGCGGCACCCCTGCCAGCACCTCGGTCAGCGAGCGCCCGGCGCGCACGGCGGCCACGGCGTCAGCGCACTCGCTCAGCAGCCGGTTCAGCGCGGGTGAGGCGTACACTGGATCCACCAGGGCAGTCTATGCCACTCCATCTCCGCAGGAGCCCATGATGTCCGACAAGCCCCGCAGCAAGATAGACGCTCCGGCCAGGATCTTCCGCACCGAGGAAGAACTCGCCGCCTTGAGCGCCTCGGAGCGCATCCGCTACCGCCTGGTCACGGCCGACCAGCGCTTCCATGCCAACGACAACATCGCCGACTTCATTCAGGAAGGCGAAATGGAGGAGTTGAAGGCCGAGGTGCAGGCGAAGTTGAACGAGGTGCTGCGCGCCTTGGTGATCGACACCGAGAGCGATCACAACACCCAGGAAACCGCCAAGCGGGTGGCCAAGATGTACCTGGAAGAAGTGTTCCACGGACGCTACCGCCGCATGCCCTCGGTCACGGAGTTCCCCAATGCCGAGCGGCTGAACGAGCTCATCATCGTGGGCCCCATCACCGTGCGCAGCGCCTGTTCGCACCACCTGTGCCCCATCGTCGGCCGCGTCTGGATCGGCCTCATGCCCAACGAGCATTCCAACCTGATCGGCCTGTCGAAATACGCCCGCATCTGCGACTGGATCATGAGCCGCCCGCAGATCCAGGAAGAGGCCGTGACCATGCTGGCCAACGAACTGCAGGACCGCGTCAAGCCCGATGGACTGGCCATCGTCATGGAGGCCGACCACTTCTGCATGCACTGGCGAGGCGTCAAGGACAACGAGTCCGCCATGGTCAACAGCGTGATGCGCGGGGCCTTCCTGAAAGACCCGAACCTGCGGCGCGAGTTCCTGTCGCTGCTGCCCAAGCACAGGGGGAACTGAGGCCATGCTCGTGCGACTCATGTACGCCAGCCGGGCCGTGCCGGCGCTGGACCAGGAAGAGCTGGTCACCATCCTGCGCCAGAGCAAGGCCAACAACCCGTCCACAGGCGTCACTGGCGTGCTGTGCTACTCCGGCGGCATCTTCCTGCAGGTGCTCGAAGGGGGCCGCAGCGCCGTCAACAAGCTCTACAACCGCATCGGCGCCGACCCGCGCCACACCGATGTGGAGTTGCTGTTGTACGAAGAGATCGGCGAGCGGCGCTTCGCCAGCTGGTCCATGGGCCAGGTGAACATGTCGCGCCTCAACCCCTCGCTGTTGCTGAAGTACTCGGCCACCGCCGCGCTGGACCCGTTCTCGGTGTCGGGCAAGGTGTCGCTGGCGTTGTTCGAGGAGTTGGTGGCCACCGCCTCGGTCATCGGCCACGCCTGAGGCGGTTCGCGCGAGGCGCCCTCCCTTATCCGGCGCCTGCGCCGCCGACCGGGCTCATCGCCACCACCTGACACTGCGTTGACTCACGAGTCCCTCCAGGGCTCGTGTTTACCCTAATGGCGTGATCGCATCCATATATTCATACTTGCTGATATTCAGAATAACTGGCCACTCAGCGCCGGAAGGATTGACGTGGCAGACCACGCATCGACATCAGGGCGCCTGATCAAGGCGCCCGAGAACTTCATCTCGCCGGAGGGCGCGCGGACGGTGTTCGCCCAGGCGAAGTCGGGCCGCAGAGACTTCATCCGGGCGGCCTTCGCAGCCGCTGCAGCGGGCACCGCCACCACGGCGGTGCGGGCTCAGTCCAATCCGGTGCCCAGTGAAGGGGGCGACCCCAACATCCTGACCAACCCGGCCCACACCGCAGGGCTGGGCCAACCGGTGGTGACCGACGGCTACGGCAAGCCCTCCAAGTACGAGGCCAACGTGCAGCGCCGGCAAAGCCCGGGGCTGACGCAAACCGCGCAGGCCTCGGTGTCCTTCGCACCGATGCAGAGCCTGTTCGGCATCGTCACGCCCAGCGGCTTGCACTTCGAGCGCCACCACCAGGGCTGGTGGGACGTGGACCCGTCCAAGCACCGCCTGATGGTCAATGGCTCGGACGACAAGCTGGTGAAGACGCCCAAGGTCTTCACGATGGACGAACTCATGCGGCTGCCCTCGGTGAGCCGCTTCCACTTCATCGAGTGCGGTGCCAACACCGGGATGGAGTGGGGCAACGTGGCCGTGCCCACCTGCCAGTACAGCCACGGCATGATCAGCTGCAGCGAGTTCACTGGCGTGCCGCTGAAGATGGTGCTGGACATGTGTGGCGTGGACTACAAGCGCGGCCGCTACGTGCTGGCCGAAGGCGCCGATGGCTCGTCCATGACGCGCACCATCCCCATGGAGATGGTGGAAAACGGCGAGGTGCTGCTGGCCTACGGCCAGAACGGCGAGATGCTGCGCCCCGAGAACGGCTACCCGCTGCGCCTGGTGGTGCCGGGCGTGCAGGGCGTGAGCTGGGTCAAGTACCTGCGGCGCATCGAGGTGGGCGACCAGCCCTACGCCGCCAAGGACGAAGCCATCCACTACATCGACCTCATGCCCTCGGGCCTGCACCGCCAGTACACCAGCATCCAGGAGTGCAAGAGCGTGGTCACCACGCCTTCGGGCGGCCAGGTGTTGCTGGACAAGGGCTTCTACAACATCAGCGGCCTGGCCTGGTCGGGCCGCGGCAAGGTCACCCGGGTGGATGTGTCGGTGGACGGCGGCGCCAACTGGCGCACGGCGAGGCTGCAAACGCCAGTGCTGTCCAAGTGCCTGACCCGCTTCAACCTCAACTGGGTGTGGGACGGCAAGCCGGCGCTGATCCAGAGCCGCGCCATGGACGAGACCGGCTATGTCCAGCCCACCTACCGACAGGCCCGCGCCGTGCGCGGCACGCGCTCGATCTATCACAACAACAGCATCCAGACCTGGCTCGTGCAAGACAGCGGGGAGGTGAAGAATGTCCAGCTCTCTTGATCCCCGCAGCGCGAAGATGAGGCCTTTCGGTATGTTCGGCATGTTCGGCATGAACTGGCAGCACGTTCAGCGCACCTTGGCAGCCTTGGCAGTCTTGGCGATAGGCGCCTGCACCACACTGGCCGCGGCCCAGACGGCCAGCCCCTTCCCTGGCGTCGGCCGCGCTGCCACGCCCAAGGAGATCGCCGCCTGGGACATCGACGTGCGCCCGGACTTCAAGGGCCTGCCCAAGGGCAGCGGCACCGTCGCCCAGGGCATGGACATCTGGGAGGCCAAGTGCGCTTCCTGCCATGGGGTGTTCGGCGAGAGCAACGAGGTGTTCTCGCCCCTGATCGGCGGCACCACCAAGGACGACATCAAGACCGGCCGCGTCAAGCGCCTGACCGACGAGTCCTTCCCGGGCCGCACCACCATGATGAAGGTGCCCACGCTGTCCACGCTGTGGGATTACATCAACCGCGCCATGCCGTGGAACGCACCCAAGTCCCTGAAGACCGACGAGGTCTATGCCGTGACGGCCTACATGCTGAACATGGCCGAGGTGGTACCCGAAAACTTCACCCTGTCCGACCGCAACATGGCCGAGGTGCAGAAGTTGATGCCCAATCGCAACGGCATGACCACCGACCACGGCATGTGGCCGGGCAAAGGGCTGGGCAACGGCGGCAAGCCCGACATCAAGGCCACGGCCTGCATGAAGGACTGCGCCACCGAGGCCAAGGTGGCCTCCTTTCTGCCGGACCATGCGCGCAACGCCCACGGCAACCTGGCGGAACAAAACCGCATCGTGGGGGCTCAACTGGGCGCGGACACCACCAGGCCCGCACCGCCCGCCGGCGCAGCCCCCGCACCACGCCCTGCAGCGCCTGAGGCCAAGCCGGCAGCGCCGGCTGCAGCCGCTACGCCCACAAAAGCCACAGGAGGTGGCGCGGAGGCAGCCGCCGCGGTGGCCCTGTTCGCCAAGCACAATTGCACGGCCTGCCACGCCGTGGACAGGAAAGTGCTGGGCCCCTCCATGCAGGAAGTGGCCAAGAGGTATGCGAGCCGTGCCGACCGGGTGGAATACTTGAGTGGCAAGATTGTGGGCGGCGCCGCAGGGGCTTGGGGCGCCATTCCCATGCCCGCCCAGAGCCTTCCAAAGGCTGACGCCCAGGCGTTGGCTCAATGGGTGGCCAGCGGTGCGGCCAAGTAACGCGCCCACGACCGCAGATTCTTGAACGTCAAAGCGACAAGATCCATTTCCAGCACGATCAACAGTACGATAACCCGCCCGCTCAGAAGGAGAACCCCATGAAGACCAATCGCCGCGAGATGCTCGCGCAAAGCGCCACCCTGATGGGCCTGCTGGCCACCGCCGGCCTGCTGCCTCAGGCCGCCCACGCCGCCTGGACCAAGGCCGCTTTTGAAGCCAAGTCCGTGGCCGAAGCCATCAAGGCACTGGGCGGTGCCGCCGCCGTCGAGAGCAAGGACATCACGCTCACCGGCCCGGACATCGCAGAGAACGGCGCCGTGGTGCCCGTGGGTTGCTCCACCAACCTGCCCGGCGTCAAGCGCATGGCCATCGTGGTGGAGAAGAACCCGAGCGTGCTGGCGGCCGTGTTTGACGTGAGCGACGCCGTGGACGCCAACTTCAGCACCCGGGTCAAGATGGGCCAGTCGTCCAACGTCTTCGCCGTGGCCATGATGGGCGACGGGCGCGTGCTGTTCA
>Ga0315906_10001741_pt1 | contig 31735 bp, 30 predicted proteins | sample LakEriMetagenome_4_FD_203526 | JGI IMG/M metagenome (GOLD analysis project Ga0315906, IMG submission 203526) | Freshwater fungal communities from buoy surface, Lake Erie, Ohio, United States - Buoy 2 MA122 | ecosystem: Environmental > Aquatic > Freshwater > Lake > Lake biofilm | place: USA... | reverse complement strand
TGCACCGACTCTTGAGGCACTTCGGCAGTATGCCGTCGAACTTGGTTTGGATGCTCCTGCTCCGCTGGGCGATGGTCTCCATGTCCTCGAACCCAGCGGTTTCTTCAGGCTTCAGAAGGGGCCGGTAGTGGTCATTGCCGATGCCGGGCCAATCGGCCCTGATTTCCTCCCGGGTCACGCGCACGCGGACACGCTCTCGTTTGAACTGTCGATCGGTGGCCGGAGGATCCTGGTCAATGGCGGGACGTCCGAGTATGGGGCAGGAGCTGAGCGCCAGCGACAGCGTGGCACGGCGTCGCACAACACGGTCGTCGTCGGGGGATTCAATTCCTCGGATGTCTGGAGCGGCTTCCGGGTGGGGCGTCGCGCCCGCGTCATCGAGAAGTCGTGGTCGATCGAACAAGAGTCCCTGAGCCTGATCGGCACGCACGACGGCTACCGATTCCTGCCAGGTCGGCCCACTCACCGTCGCGAATGGCGGGTGAGTGCCCATGAGATCGAGGTTCGGGATCAAGTGGTTCCGGCATTCGCAGCCGAGTCGTGCTGGCACTGGGCACCCGGACTTCGGGTGAGTCTCGACGAGCACGGTGCGCTCGTGAGCGGCGAGGGGATCGTAGTCCGGGTCGCATCCACCGCTCCGATGTCCGCGCACGCATCGACGTGGCATCCGGAGTTCGGCGCCTCACGCGACACGGTATGCACCCGGGCAGCCACGCCTCCAGGCGGCGCGCGCGTTCTCATCACCTGGCAGGTGACCGACTCGACAGACCCGGGAACCCACTACAGTTTATGATTCTTGGATCCCCGCCCTGAAGGCAGGTTCCTGGCAGGACCGACCCACTGATGGAACGCAACGACCTCTCCAGCGCTGCCCCAAGGCGGATCCTCATTCTCAACCAGAGTTTCTGGCCGGATGTCGTGGCCACCGCGCAGTACGCGCATGACCTCGCCCGCAATCTGCGGGGCCGGGGTCATGAGGTGACGGTGATTGCGTCTCGCAGTCTGTACGGCCAGCCCGGAACCGCGCTGAAGCGGCGAGAAGTGGTGGATGGCATCACCGTCTATCGGGTCTCGAGCAATATCTTCAGCAAGCGTGGTATCGCTGCGCGATCGGTTGACTTCCTTGCGTTCAACGTTGCCTGCTTGATCAAGGCCGTGACGCTTCCCAAGCACGATGTGGTCATCGCTCTGACGACTCCTCCGTTCATCGCGGTGATCGGGATCCTCCTACGGCTGTTCAAGGGATCCCGATTCGTCTTCTGGACGATGGATCTCTATCCGGACCTACCCTTGGCCGCCGGTGTCATCCGACGGAAATCGTTCGTCTACCGCATCTTCGACTGGCTGGATCGCCTCTGCCTGAGGAAGGCCGACCGAGTGATTGCGCTCGGTCGTTGCATGCAGGAACGGCTCCTGGCGAAGGGGGTCGATCCTGACCGGCTCAGGCTCATCGCCCCGTGGGCTGATCCGGACGAAGTGCCTGCGGGTGATGCGGCGCGAACAGACCGCCTGCGTGAGGAGTGGGGCATCGGGGATCGGTTCGTGATCCAGTACTCCGGGAACTTCGGCATCGGCCACGATCTCGAGACCGTCTGCAAGGCGATGCTGTTGTTGAAGGATGATCCAGGCCTGCTGTGGCTCTTCGTGGGTGGTGGCGTCATGTGGCCGGCCATTCAGCAGTTCGTCGCGCAGCACGGGATCTCCAACGTGCTCTTCAAGCCCTACCAGCCTCGGTCCCGCCTTGGCGAGCTCATCCGTGTGGGTGATCTGCACCTGGTCCTCATGAGCCCTGAGTTCGAAGGCGTGATCCTGCCTAGCAAGTTCTATGGAGTGCTGGCTGCCGGTCGGCCCGCGGTCTTCGTCGGTCCGAGGGGCAGCGAAGTCGCGCGAGTCATCGCCGAAGAAGGGTGCGGGTTCACCGTCCCGAACGGGGACCCGGAAGGCCTCGTTGGCGCGATCTCGCAGATCCGAGAGGATCGCCCGTCGGCTCTGGCGATGGGTGCCGCGGGCCGAGCCGCGCTGGAACGTCGGTTCTCGATGCTCGAGGCCTGCCGGGAGTGGAATGCGGTGCTTGAGGAACTCTTCCAGCCGACGGTCCTCCCGCCCCGAGCCCGTGAGCGACCGCTCCGCATCCTGGTGATCTCGCAGTACTTCCCGCCGGATGTCACGGCGGCTGCGTACAGGATCGGCGACACCGTCAGGCTGCTCAAGGAGCGTGGGCATGTCGTTCGGGTGATCACCGCAACGCCACACAAGGGCGGGCTCGACCATGCTGGGGAGTCCGGCATCGATGCCTCCGACATCCAGCGGATCACGGTGAACCCGCTCTCGGGACAGGGCACCGGGGACTATCTCAGCCAGTACATCCGCTTCGCGATCGGTGCGCTGCGGGCTGCGGTCAGCATGCGTCGCACCTTCGACTACGACGTCGTTTGGGCTACGTCGCCTCCGCTGTTCATGGCGATCTGCACGATTCCCCTTCGACTGATCGTTCGCCGCCCCGTGGTACTTGACATCCGGGACCTCTGGCCTGAATCGGCTGTCGGTGTGGGAAAGATCCGCAGAGGTTCCCTCTCCGAGAGGATTGGAAAGGTGCTCGAGTGGGCGGCCTATCGCTGGTCGGATGGGCTGACCTGCGTCTCACGGCCCATGCGTTCCTACATCGCTGCCCGGACGCGCCGAGCGGTCACGGTGGTCTACAACGGAACGCCCGAGGCGCAGCTCGCTCACCACGATCCGGTGCAGCCGAGGCCTGACGCCTACTGCTATGCCGGCAACCTGGGTTACGCGCAGGGACTCGACGGCGTGATTGAGGCCTTTGCCCAAGCCCATGAATCCGGAGGAATGGGAGAGGCCACCCTGCATTTGGTCGGGACAGGTTCGGTCGAGGCACAGCTCCGGGAACTGGCCCGGACCCGGGGCATCGACCAACGCGTGATCTTTCATGGCGTCAAGCCGAAGCAGGAAGCCCTTCGGATCATGGCTGACTCGGGAGTGCTGATGATCCCGCTGCTTGACTCGCCTGCCTTCGAGTTGACCGTCCCCTCAAAGGTCTTCGACTGCATGGGGCTCGGGCGTCCGATCATCGCGTCAATTCGCGGCGAGGGGCGTCAGATCCTCGAAAGCACCGGGGCGAACATCGTCGTTGCTCCCGGCGACACGCCAGCATTGCGAGATGCTTTCCTGACGATGCACCGCGACTGGAATCGATTCAAGGCCGCCGCGCCCGGAAACGTGACGACAGTCGCGACATCGTTCTCTCGCGAGGCAGCCGTTGCCGTCCTTTCGGGCGCACTCGCGTCTGCGGTCTCAGCCCGGCGCTGAGACCCGTCATGGGGGTTGCCCCCGGGGCCATCAGTCGCGGATCGGCTGAATCTCTGAGGGAGGCTGGCGCCAAGTGGGCTTGGTCGAGGATCCAGCATCGAGCCACCAGTTCACCATGCGTCGAAGGCCCTCTCGCAGTGGAACCGGACTTCGGAATCCGGTGGCAAGCAGCTTGTCGGCCTCGAAGCGGGTCTCCCACGCGAACAGTTTCCGAACACGCATGGAACTGATGCCAAGGTCCTTCCCCGTCATGGCGGTGACCAGATCGAACGGCTTGGCAAGCAGCAGCGCAAGTCCCATGGGCACGGTCGGTCCGGGTGAGCGCCTCCCGAGCGACAGCGCGATCGTTTCGGCGATCTCCCGGCTCGTCAGATCTGGTTTCTCCACGAAGTTGTAGATGTGCATTCCCGGCGGGCAATCACGCCAGAGGTGAACCGTGGCCTCGACCAGGTTTTCGACGTAGCTCAGGCTCTTGTAGTTGGAAGCCTTTCCAGCGACGAAGAACTTCCTGCTGGCGATCTGTCGGATCAAGGAATACATGTTGGCCACATTGCCTGGTCCGAACGTGATGGTGGGACGAATGACCAGCGCGCTTCGCCCTTCTCCTCGTGCCGCCCAGCGCTCGAAGACCTTCTCTCCCGCGAGCTTGGATGCTCCGTAGGGATTGTTCGGCGAGGGAGGCGTGACTTCGGTCCGCGGCGCCTCGGCGTCACCGAAAACCGCACAACTGCTGAACCAGCACACGCGTCGAATGCCGAGCCGATCACATGCGTCAAGAAGGACCTGCGAGCCGGCTTCATTGACTGAGTAGTAGGTTGGCTCATCGATGCCGAAGTCGTGGTGAGCCGCCGCGAGCGAGAGCAGCGCGTCACAACCCTCAAGCGCCTTGCCAACTGCCACGGGATCGCGGATGTCGCCACGAACGAAGTGATCAAGACGCGCATCGGATTCTGGCGGCCAGAGGTCGATCCCGGAAACGGTGTGGCCATCGGCAGTCAGCCTGCGGCAAAGGTGGGTGCCGATGAACCCGGTGGCACCGGTGACGCAAATCCTCATGGCGGGAGCGTACCGCGCCCGGGCTATGGTGGAAGCCGACGGTCAAGAGCCGGAAATCACACTGCGTACACGAACTCGACGCCGGCATCGATCGTTTCGCGCAGGCTCTTGTGCACCGGGCACGTGTGCGCGGCCTGCTCGAGCTTGGCTCGGTGCGGATGGTCGGCGGCGATCGGCAGGGTGATGACGGTGCGAAGGGACGCGATGCGTCGTGGTGCATCGGTCGACATGACCTTCTTCGTCGTCGCGGTCATGCCTCGGAGATCGATCGCCTCGCGGTCCGCCACGATCCCCATGATCGTCATCATGCAGGCCGGCAGAGCGGCGGCGAGCAGGTCCGTGGGAGAGAAACTCTCGCCTTTGCCGTGGTTGTCGATGGGAGCATCCGTCAGCAGGGTGGTTCCCGATGGGCCGTGCCGGGCGTTGCAGCGCAGAGCTCCTTCGTATCGGACCGTGATCTCGACCATGGGCTGGCCCTCCTGTGCCGAAGGCTAGCGCCGCGTCCGCCGAATGGTTTGGCGATGCGATCCGCGCGCGCTAGGTTGATCCGCGGAGACCATCCTCATGACCACCGAGTGCTTTGTCGTTGCCTGCATCGCTTCGCTCCTCGCCGCCAGCGGCGCAATCGCCCAGACCCCATGCGAGGAGCGCGTGGCGAGCGACTGCTTCTACTCCGGGATCTATCCCTTCAACGCGATCACGCAGCTCTTCGTCGAGCAGGATGACGGGGAACTGAACGCCTACGGCACGGGTTTCCTGGTCAGCCAGCACTGTGCGCTCACGAATGGGCATTGCGTCTACAAGCGCGGCGAGCAGCACTTCTTCTACAAGGACATCTGGATGATGCCGGGTGCCTGCCGTAGCGCGTCGGGCCTGAGCTTCAACCTGTTCGGGATCCGCGAGGCCCTGATCAAGGGCACGAACACCAAGTGGACGGACCTTTCCTATGACTGGGAGACGGAGGTCGACTACGGATCGCTGCGCTTCGTCTGCCCCTTCGAGGAGTTGACGACCTTCCTTCCGCTCTGCTTCGACGTGAGCCCGTCGTCGGTGCACATGGCGGGCTATCCGCTGCAGGAGATCCCGGACACGGGCGACCTGTTCAACCAGTGGATCGCCTACGGCGACATCATCACGCAATGGTCGCGCGTGCTCCGCTACGAAGCGCATTCGACCGGGGGCGCCAGCGGCAGCCCGGTCTGGCGCTGGCGCTCGGGCCAGTCGCTGCTCGAGGTCATCGGCTTCAACTCGACCCACTGGGATTCGTGCGACGGCGGCGGTCCGCGCTTGGTCGCACAGAACATGGACCTGATCCGCAGCTGGATGCAGTGGGAACCAAGCGCGGCGCAACGTTCCGCTGCCGGTTGTCCGCCCATTCCCGGGCTGTCGCTCGCCGGCTTGATCGGCTTCTTCGAGGCCAATCCCGGCAAGCTGCTCGATGCGCAGGGCCTCGGCATCGTCGACCCGATTGCGCCTCCACCGACCGGCCCGAGCCGCCGCATCATGCAGGTCATCGAGCGCGGCTTCTATGAGTGGGTCGAGTTCGACCTGCAGCCGGGCACGGCCGGATCGCCGCGCCTGATGCAGCTGCTCAAGGCTCCGGGCGTGGATCTCAGCGGCACCCCTTGGATTCCAGGCACCGCATTCAATCCGCAGTCTGCGCAGCAGGGCTGGGTGTCGGCGTCGAAGGCACGTGCGCTTCTCTCAGGCTCGGCGGGTCGCGCGTCCCCGCCGGTGATGGGCGTCCGCAAGCGCATCGTGGACGCGCAGGCGATCGCGCTGGTGCAGCCGGCTCCCGGCACGCCACCGACCGGCAATCCGAATCCGACGCCCGACGTGCCGACCGGGGTCGGCAGCGCCTTCTGCGCAGCGGACTTCGATGGCGACGGGCTGGTGGCGGGCGGCGACATGGCCATCATGCTCGGCTCGTGGGGGCCATGCCAAGGGCCATGCGTCGCCGATCTTGATGAGGACCTCGTGATCAGTGGTGGCGACCTCGCGCTGCTCATCGCCGCGTGGGGACCGTGCGCACCCTGACCCCGCCAAGGCCGGTGGATCAGAACCGCAGCGTGAAGCCGACGTGCGCCGAGCCTTCGCCGTCAGGGCTCGCTGGTCCGCCGGTTTCGTCCGCCTGAGGCAGCGACCACCAGGCTGACGCGCTGAGGGATGCGTTGGGTGCCAGGTCCACCGACCATGTAGCACCGGATCGCCAGGCCTCGACCGAGGTTCGCGTGCCGACGAGTTCACTGCGCAGCGTGAGGTCGATGCCGTGCTCCACAGGCAGACGCCACGCGCCTCCCACATGCATGGCGTCAAGGCTCGCGAGCCCAGCGTCATCGGCTGCGTTGGAACCGAAGACCATCCCGATCGAGTCCCTCCACCACAGCACGCGTGAGGCCTCGGCGAGCGTGGCCGGCTCGATGGAACCGATGTCCCATGATTGGTTGATGGCTGCGCTGGCGGGGGGAGCAAGAGGGCCAGCGCCAAGCGCCGAGACGACCAGCGCCCACGCGGTACGGCTGATGGAGGTCAGGACGAGCATGGACCATCAGACGCCATGATCCGGCGGGGCGGTTCGTGGTCCTTCGGGAAAAGTGATCGCAGCACGGCATGCGGATTCGATCGCTTCGGCGAAATCCGCTTGACTTCATCGGTCAGGGATGTGAGGCGGACGCACCGGGCGGGGGAATCGGTCCAGGGTGCCGCATGGAGCTGCACATGCCATGGCTCCGGTCCGACGCGTACCGACATCAGTTGGCCGCACTACGCTCGTGACCATGCACCGCTCCGGCATCTTCGCCTTCCCGCGTCAGGATGCGCTCGCCGGCATCGTCGTCTTCCTCGTCGCGCTGCCGCTGTGCCTGGGCATTGCCGTCGCGTGCGGCGTACCACCCGTATCAGGCCTCGTCGCAGGCATCGTCGGCGGAATCGCGATCCCGCTCATCAGCCGTTCGCCGCTGTCGGTCTCGGGGCCGGCTGCGGGACTGATCGCGATCGTGCTCTTCGAGATCGAGCGCCTCGGCGGCATCAACGCGTTCATGACGGCGGTCGCGCTGGCGGGGGCGATGCAGATCGCGCTCGGACTGTTGCGGACGGGGAAGTTCTCCGCGCTCGTGCCCGGCTCGGTCGTCAAGGGCATGCTGGCGGCGATCGGCATCACCATCACGCTGAAGCAGCTGCCGGTCGTGTTCGGCGCTGCAGACGGGATCGCCTCGATTCCAAGTTCGATGCACACCGGTGCGACGGTGATCGGCCTTGCGTCGCTCGCGGTGCTGCTGGCGTGGAAGCACACGCCGCTGGCTCGCCTCGCTTTGGTGCCGCCAGCGCTCGTGGTCGTGGTTGGTGCCTCCGTTGCGGCCAGCATGTTCACGGGCGAGCGGTGGCAGCTGGGCACGGATCAGTTCGTCAACGTCCCGACGGGTGGCTTCGACGGACTGCGTGCCGCTCTGCCGCTGCCGGACTGGTCGGTGCTCGGCACGTCGGCGGTCTGGATCGCGGCGGCGACCATCGCCGTCGTGGCCAGCATCGAGACGCTGCTCTCGTGCCAAGCGGTCGACCGGCTCGACCCGCTCAAGCGGCGCACGCCGCCCGATCGCGAGCTCGTGGCGCAGGGCGTGGGCAACGCGATCAGCGGCGCGCTCGGCGGGCTCCCCGTGACGGCCGTCATCGTGCGCAGCGGTGCCAACGTCGCAGCCGGTGCCCGCGAGCGCCTGTCCGCGATCGTGCATGCACTGCTGTTGCTTGGCTGCGTGCTCGTGCTCCCCAACGTGCTCAACCACATCCCGCAGGCATGCCTTGCGGCCGTGCTGGTCCAAGTCGGGCTGAACCTCGCCAAGCCGTCGCTGTTCGCCGAGCAGCGGCGCCTGGGGCTCGATCAGCTGGTTCCGTTCCTCATCACCATCGCTGCGGTGCTCGCCACCGACCTCCTCAAGGGCGTGATCGTCGGGATCGTCGTGGGCGTCATCGTGGCGCTTCGCAAGCAGGCCAAGGCCAGCGTGGAGCGGATCGACCACGCCGATGGATCCATCACGCTGCGGTTGCGTCGCGACGGCACGTTCATCATCAAGCCGGCCCTGGTGGAGGCCTTCGCCAAGGTGCCGGAGGGCGCGCGTGTGACGTTCGACGCGCACGGCGAGCCGGTCGATCAGGATGTCCGCGAGGCGGTGGCCGGTTTCGTCGAGGACGCGCCCAACCGCGGCATCACGGTGAGCGTGGTCGGCGTCGATTTGGCCGGCGTTGGCACCGGCGGTCACTGACCGAACGCCCCTCAGCGCTTGGCCAGATGCCGCTTGGTCTCGGCGCGGCTGGCCTTGATGAGCGCGGTCGCGGCCGTGGGGCTCGCCTTCGCTTCCATCAGGGCCTGCAGCATGAGCGGCGCCACGATGGTGGCATCCGACTCGATCACGAACATGGGCGTGCGCTCGGTGAGCTTGTCCCAGGTGATCTTCTCGTTGGGCGTGGCGCCCGAATACGAGCCGTAGCTCGTGGTCGAGTCGCTGATCTGGCAGAAGTAGGCCCACGGCTTCACCGGAGCCTGCAGGTCGTACTTGATGCTCGGCACGACGCAGATCGGGAAGTCGCCGGAGATGCCGCCGCCGATCTGGAAGAAGCCCACGCCCTTGCCCTTGGAGAGCACCGCGTAGTCGTCGTAGAAGCCGGCCATGTACTCGATGCCGCTCTTGACGATCGACGCGCTGAAGTCTCCGAACTTCACGTGCGACGCGAAGATGTTGCCGAAGGTCGAGTCCTCGTGGCCGGGCACCACCATCGGCAGGTTCGCCTTGGCCGCCGCAAGCAGCCAGCAATCCTGCGGGTTGCCCTCGAACGCAGACTTCGGGAGCTTGAGGATGAGTTCGTAGAAGTACTCGTGCCAGAAGCGACGCTCGCCGCGGTCGTGCGCGCGCTTCCACATCGGCACGAGGATCTTCTCGACGGCGCGGAACGCCTCGTCCTCGGGGATGCTCGTGTCGGTCACGCGGCGCATGCGCTGCTTGAGGATGCGCGTGTCGTCCTGCTTGGTGAAGTAGCGGTACTCCGGGAAATCCTTGTAGCTGTCGTGGGCGACGAGCCGGAACAGCGATTCCTCGAGGTTGGCGCCGGTCACGGACAGGCCATGCACCAGGCCAGCGCGGATCGCTGGCGCCAAGCTGATGCCTAGCTGCGCCGAACTCATCGCCCCGGCCATCGCCCAGTACATGCGACCACCCGACTGGACGTGGTCCCAGTAGGCAAAGAGCGCATCGCGCGTGGCGCGCGCGTTGAAGTTCCGGTAGTTGCCGGCGACGAAGGACAGGATCGGAAGAGCCATGGGCGCGAAGTTCTATCAGGAAGCGGGGGCGCCCTGCACGGGCTGCATCGTGCAGGACTCGCGCTCATGCAGCGGCATGCGCCGGCTTGTGCCCCTCGCGCCGCGCGCAGCGGCATGCGTGAACGTGCGCGACTCGCACCGCATGCATGCGACAGCGCCGCAGCCCGTCGAGGCGGCGGCGCCGGTCATGGATCGGTCTGGATGCCGCTCAGGCGCGGTGCTGTTCCGTCGAGTGGACCTGCGAACCCTGCGACGGCTGCGAGCCCGGCAGGTGCTGTGTCGAGGAGCGATTGGCTTCCTGCTCGGCTTCGTTGCCCGCGTCCTTCAAGCCCTTCTTGAACTCCACGATCGACTTGCCGACGTTGCGGCCGATTTCGGGCAGCCGGCGGCCGAACAGCAGCAGGCCGACGACGAGGATGATGATCCAGTAGGGGCCTTCGATGCCGAACATGGCGAGGGTGGTGGTCATGGGAAGTTCCAAGGATAGCGGGGCGTGCGAGGAGGCCCGGCACGCGTTTGGGCCGCCTGCCGGGAGGTGGTTGTCGCCATCAGGGGTCGAACCTCTCCAGATTCTCGCCAATTCCTCCGCCAAAGTGCATGGGTTTCCGGCACTTTGCCGATAATCGCCAAGACGTATCGCCTTCTCCCGCCCCGTTGCAAGGATGCATCCATGCGTGGAATGACCGCTTCTTTCGTTGCCTTGGCGCTTGCCGCCGTGGGTTTCACCGGCTGCCAGCGCGAGCATGTCGTCGCCGAGCCTGACTACAACCGCCAGCTGACGTCGGGCCACGCCCTGCGCAAACTCGACCCGAGCCAGTGGCCAAGCCTGGCCACGGCCTGGGGTGCCCGTGACGGTTACCTCGACCAGGCGCTCGACCAGAGCATCAGCTGGTTCCAGAAGCCCAGCAGCCAGCAGTTCTTCCCGTTCCACGAGGTCTCGACCCATGAGCAGGCCGCCGGCAGCGTGGTGGCGTTCAAGGAGTTCCTGAAGTCCTCGACCACCGAGCAGGAGTTCCTCGGCCGCATGCAGCAGATGTTCGATTGCTGGCAGACCGTGGGCTACAACGACAATGGCACCGTGCTCTTCACGGGCTACTACGCGCCGGAGTTTAAGGCGAGCCTGACGCCTGACAGCACGTTCCGTTTCCCGCTCTACCGCCGGCCCACCGACTGCGTGACCGACCCCGTCACCGGCGAGCCCAAGGGTCGCCTGCAGGCCGATGGCACCGTCGCTCCGTGGCCCAACCGCGCCGAGATTCAGTCCAGCGGCATGCTGAAGGGGCTGGAGTTGGTCTACCTCCCCAGCGAATTCGACGTCTACATCATCCAGGTCAACGGCAGCGCCAAGCTGACGCTGCAGGATGGTTCGATCATGTACGTCGGTTATGCGGGCAAGACCGATGGTCAGTACGTCGGCCTGGGCCAGACGCTGCTCGACGAGAAGATCCTGACCGAGCGCGACCTGAACCTGCCCAACGTGCGCGAGTGGTGCGACAAGAACCCTGACCGCGCGATGGAGTACATCAACCGCAACAACTGCTTCGTGTTCTTCACGAAGTACGACGGCTCGAACTGGCCCGCAGGCAGCCTCGGCGTGAAGGTCACCGAGCGCACCACGCTCGCCACTGACAAGAAGATCTACCCGCGCGGCGGCTTCCTGCTCGTCGACACCAAGTCGATCAACTTCGCCAACCAGCAGGTCCCGTTCAACCGCTTCATGTGCGACCAGGACACCGGCGGGGCGATCGTCGCGCCCGGCCGTGCCGACATCTTCATGGGTGTGGGTGCGAGCGCCGAGATCCTTGCCGGCGCGCAGTACGCCGAAGGCACCATGTACTACTTCTTCCTGAAGCCCGAATACGCGAGCCAGTACCCGCTCCCCCCGGTCGCCAAGAAGGGCGCACCGGCCAGCGGTGAGTGATCCATCCGATTCTCCTTTCGTTCGATGCGGGCGGTCCTGGTGGGCCGCCCGCGTCGCGTTGATGGATCCCGTGTACCGGGATCGTGCGGACCCCGTGGCCGACGCGGGCTGATCTAGACTGCCCGACCTGTGAGCGACGCCTCCGTCATTGACCTGCGTAACGTGCGCAAGACCTACAAGGGCCGCATCGAGGCGCTGCGTGGCGTCGATCTTGCGGTCGGTGCGGGCGAGATCTTCGGTTTGCTCGGCCCCAACGGTGCTGGCAAGAGCACCATCGTCAAGATCATGATGACGGTCGTGCGCGCCACCGCAGGGGGCGGCACGCTGCTGGGCCAGCCGCTCGGCGACAAGGGTGCGCTCGCGCGCGTGGGGTATCTGCCTGAGCACCATCGGTTCCCGGCCTACCTGACCGGGCGGCAGGTCGTCGATTTCTTCGGTGCCCTGGCCGGCATGCCCCGCCCGGAGCGACGTGCGCGGACCGAGGCCATGCTCGACCTGGTGCGCATGCGCGACTGGGCCGATCGCCGGCTCGGCACCTACTCCAAGGGCATGCAGCAACGCGTGGGGTTGGCCGCGAGCCTGGTCAACGACCCGCGCCTGGTGGTGCTCGATGAACCGACCGACGGCGTGGATCCCGTGGGCCGCAAGGAGATCCGCGATCTGCTGGTCCGGCTGCGCAGCGAGGGCCGCACGATCTTCGTCAACAGCCACCTGCTCAGCGAGATCGAGATGGTCAGCGATCGCGTGGCGATCATGGTGCAGGGTCGGGTCTGGGCCCAGGGCACCATCGACGACCTCACTCGCTCGAGCAGGCGTTTCGAGATCAGCGTGCGTGGCGCAGCGCCCGAGTGGGCCTCGTCGATGGGCAGTGTGCGCACGGAGACCGGTTCGACCACGATCGCCTTGCAGGTTGCCGACGCGATCGAGGCTCAACCCGCCATCGACCGCCTCCGCGCGCACGGTGCGATCATCGAGCGCGCCGTGCCTGTTCGCGAATCGCTCGAGGATCTGTTCATCCGCGCGGTCACGGATCCATCGTCGGGTGGCACCTTCCATCCGGGTGCCGTGCGCGATCGCCCGTCTGCACCGCCGCCGCCCATGGAGGCCACGCCATGAGCCACGACCTTCCCGAAGGGACGTACGGGCGCCAGACCTGGGCCATCGTCGTCGCGGCCTATCGCGAGCTCAATGCGCGCAAGCTCTTCTGGCTGTCACTTCTCCTGTCCGGCATCATCGTCGCGGCGATCGCTGGGCTCGGCCTGGATGAAGAGGGCATCAGCGTGTTCGGCTGGACCTTCGAGAGTCCGTTCTTCAACTCGACGGTGATTCCGCCTGCCACGTTCTACAAGCTGCTCTTCACGAACCTGGGCGTGGAGTGGTGGCTGGGCCTCGGCAGCACCGTGCTCGCGCTCGTGAGCACCGCGGGCATCATTCCCGACCTCGTCTCGGGCGGTGCCATCGACATGATGCTCTCGCGACCGATCGGTCGCGGAAGGCTCTTCCTGACGAAGTGGATGACCGGTCTGCTCTTCACCTCGCTGCAGGTCTTCGTGTTCACAGGCGCGTGCTTCCTGGTGATCGGCCTGCGCGGCGGCTCCTGGGAACCCTCGCTCTTCCTCGCGGTGCCGCTGGTCGTGCTCTTCTACTCCTACCTCTTCGCCTTCTGTGCGCTGGTCGGCCTGCTCACGCGCAGCACGGTGGCGAGCCTGCTGCTCACGATGGTGTTCTGGTTCTTGGTCTTCGGCGTGCAGAGCGGCGAGGCACTCACCAATTTCGGCCGCACCGCGAGTGCGATGGAGATCGCCTCGTACGAGAGCGAGATCCTGCGGCGCGAGTCGGAGAACCCCCAGGATCCGTACCTCGAGGACCTGCTCGAGGAGCGCGATGCGCAAGCCGACGACGATGCCACGTGGCGGCTCGTGCACAACTGCTTCATGGGGGTGATGGCGCCTTTGCCCAAGACGGGCGAGACGCTGGAACTGCTGGAGCGCTTGCTCGTGGATCGTTCGGGCATCGAAGCACCCGAGCGCGAGCGTCGCGGCGAAGGCGTGTTCGGATCCAGCCGCGTTCGCAACCGCGAGGTCCGTGACGAGATCGACCGCCAGGCCGTCAGCAGGTCGCTCTGGTGGACGATCGGTACGAGCCTGCTCTTCGAGTTCGCGGTGCTGGTGTCGTGCGTCTGGATCTTCCGCCGGCGCGACTTCTGAGCGCAAGGCTCACGCGCGCCGTGTGCCTCACGCGCCCATGGAGAGTTCGCGGCCACGATCCCGCGCCGCGACGATGGCCCGAACCATCGCCTCGCCTGCACCTGCTGCATCGAGCACGGCAAGAGCCGCTGCAGTCGTTCCGGCAGGGCTCGTGACGGCGCGGCGGAGCGCTTCGGGGTCGTCGGAGGAGTGGCGGAGGAGCTCAGCTGCGCCAAGGATCGTCTGGCGGACGAGCAGATCGGCCGTTGCGGCGTCGAAGCCCGCTTCGCGCGCCCCGCGCATCATGTGCTCGGCGAGATGGAAGATGTACGCGGGGCCGCTGCCGCAGACGGCGGTGGCAGCATCCATGAGCGACTCATCGATTCGGTGGACGAGTCCGATGGTCTCGAACATGGTCACGACGTCGTCTCGGTCCGACGTCGTGCAGCCGTCGCTGAAGGCGACCGTGGACATGCCGGCACCGATGCGGGCCGGCGTGTTGGGCATCACTCTCGCGATCCGGGCGTGACGGCCGAGGGTGCTGGCCATCGCGTGCATCGTGATTCCGGCCATCACGCTGATCACGAGCGTGGGTCGCGGCAGGGGACCCAGCTGGCGGGCCAGCTCGCCGAAGCGCTGGGGCTTGACGGCGATGAGCAGCACCGACACTTCCGACAGGGCGGCAGCCGAGCTCACCACGCGCAGTCCCAGGCGACCAGCCTCGGCGCTGCATCCTGCATCCGGATCGAAGGCAAGGACATCGCCCGGCTGCACGCGCCCGGCCGCGAGCACGCCGCGCACGATCGCGCTGCCCATGTTGCCGAATCCTGCGACCGCGAGCGAGATGGCCATGCGTGCACGGTATCGCGGCGGTCGCGCTAGGATCCCCGACCATGGCCAAAGCCGGCTACAGCGGCAGTTACGTGCTGGACTTCGAGCAGCCCGTCGTCGAGATCGAGAAGCAGATCGACGCGCTCGAGGCAAACCCGTCTGCACCCCGTTTTGCCGAGGAACTCGCCACGCTGCGCTCAACGCGCGACACGCTGCTTGCCAAGACCTACGGTGGGCTCACGGCATGGCAGACGGTCCGGGTGGCGCGGCACCCCGCGCGTCCGCAGACCCTCGATCACGTGGATGCCATGTGCCGCGACTTCGTGCAGTTGCACGGCGATCGGCAGTGCGCCGACGATCCTGCCATCGTGACGGGACTGGCCCGCATCGGGCCGTTCAAGGTCATGGTGATCGGCCATCAAAAGGGCCGTTCGACCGCCGAACGCATTCGCTGCCGGTTCGGCTGCGCCAATCCTGATGGCTATCGCAAGGCGCTGCTGAAGATGCAGTTTGCCGAGAAGTTCAAGTTGCCGATCGTCACGCTCGTCGACACGCCGGGCGCGTACCCGGGCATCGAGAGCGAGCAGCGCGGCCAGGCCGAGGCGATTGCCGTCAACCTCCGCGAGATGAGCCGGCTGCGGACGCCGATCGTGAGCGTGGTGATCGGCGAAGGTGGATCGGGGGGCGCGCTCGGCATTGCCGTCGCCGACCGCGTCGCGATGATGGAGCACGCGTGGTACTCGGTCATCAGTCCTGAGGGCTGCGCGGCCATCCTCTGGAAGGAAGCCAACGAGAAGACCAACACGCTCGCCGCGCAGGCGCTCTCGCTGACAGCGCGTCAGAACCTGTCCAATGGCATCATCGATGCCATCGTGCCTGAGCCTGCCGGTGGCGCGCACCGCGATCCCCGCGCGGCGAGCGATGCGCTTCAGGGTTGGATCATCGATCAACTGCGCGATCTGACGCGCGTCGATCCTGACACCCTGGTCAACATGCGCTTCGAGAAGTTCCGTCGCATGGGCAGCGTGCGATTGAGCTGATCGCGGTGTGGGCGTGTTCAGTCGCATGCGCCAACCCGCCTGCGCCGATTCCGGTCAAGGGGTCTGCCTCGGTGCGTCGGTTGCCATCCGGCGAAGATGGTGGTAAAATGGGCGGCAGTTTCGTCGAAATCGAGGTGTTCTCGGTCGAAATTGGTCCATTCCGCTGTGGAACGGCCTGATTATTAGCCATAGACCGTCGTCCCAGGAGCACTCCACGTGGCCAAGAAGAACGGGGCATCCAAGAACGCACCAGCGAAGAAGCCGGCGAGCGCGGCGAAGCCCGCTGCCAAGGGCAACTCCAAGGGTGGCTCGAAGGCTCCGTCAAAGCCCGCCGCCAAGGCCAGCGCGAAGGCGGCGACCAAGCCCGCAGCGAAGGCTCCCGTCAAGGCTCCCGTCAAGGCTCCCGTCAAGGCGGTGTCCAAGCCCGTCGTCGATACGCCCAAGGCCAAGCCCGCCGCTGCGAAGTCTCCTGCTCCGGCAGGCACCGCTGGCGTCAAGCCCACGCACATCGGCAAGATCACGGAAGCGCCGCCGCCACCGCCGCCCAAGCGTCGTGGCATCCTTCCGCCCCTCTTTGGCCCGCCGCCCACCCCGCCCAAGCGCAGCAAGGGTGCGCCGCCGCCGGTGATCGCCAAGCCCAAGCCCAAGAAGAAGCCGGGCTCGGAAAGCACCGACAAGACCCCAAAGAAGAAGATCGACTACGCCAACGCCGTGTCGGTGGCGGCCGCTGCCGTGCAGGCCGCGGCTGCACCGGCCCAGCCTTCCAAGAAGGCGCCGTTGCAGCCCGGCTTGGTCATGATCAGCGGGCGCCGCGTGCGCACGCTGAGCCTGAAGGGGATCAAGATCGCCCGTACGCCCAAGTCGGCAGCCAAGGCTGCAGCCACCAAGCCGGCTGAGCCGGCGCCGGTCGTGCTCGCCAAGACCAAGCTCACGCCGAAGGAACTCGAGGGGTACCGCGACATTCTCAACCGCATGCGTCGCGAGCTCGCAGGTCGCGTGCATGATCTCGAGGAAGAAGCCCTCAAGAGCAGCGGTGGCAACCTCAGCAACATGCCGCTGCACATGGCCGATGTCGGTACCGACACCTTCGACCAGGACTTCAACATCGGCATGGCGCAGGCCGAGCGCGGCATCGTGCAGGAGATCGACGAGGCGCTCAAGCGCATCGCAGATCGCACGTACGGCATGTGCATGCTGACCGGCAAGCCGATCCCCAAGGGGCGCCTGGCCGCCATGCCGTGGGCCAAGTACACGGTCGAGGCGGCCCGTCAGGTCGAGAAGTCCCGCCCCCGTCCATCATGAGGCGGCGCCGATGCGGTGCGTGAGCCGAGTTTGAACCGACCATGAGCACACCGCCCATGGCACCACGCGCAGCCTGGACGTCGCCGCGGGCGTGGGGCGTGCTGCTTGGCGTGCTCGCCGCATCGCTCGCCCTTGACCTGTGGAGCAAGGCCTGGTCGTTCGAGCATGTTGCGGGGTACCCGATCATGCTGCCCGATCGGGAGGTCGTGGCCGATCCGTCGTACCGGTTGCCCTTCCACGAAGGTGTGCGCGTCCTTCCATGGAGCCTGCTTGACTTCCATCTGGTCCTGAACCGCGGCGCGGTGTTCGGCATCGGCCAGCAACAGCGCTGGCTGTTCGTCTGCTTTTCGGTGCTCGCCGTGGTGGTTGGCCTGTGGATCTTCGCGAGGTGGACGCGTGAGCGCATGACGCTGGCGCATGTCGGCATTGCGCTTGTCCTCGCCGGTGGTCTGGGCAATCTCTACGACCGGCTCTTCGTGGGTGCCGTTCGGGACTTCCTCCACATGCTCCCGCGCTGGAACCTGCCGTTCGGGCTGGCGTGGCCGGGTGGCGCGACCGAGGTCTTCCCGTGGGTCTTCAACGTCGCTGATGTGAGCCTGCTCGTGGGACTGGGGCTGCTCTATCTGCATTCGCGGCGAGAGGAGCAGCGGACAGTACGCGCGAAAGCGCAGTCCCCTGCCAAGTCCGGCACGCCATCCTTGCCTGGCTGATGCCGGGCTGCATCGCAGCGTGGCCCCGCGGAGCGTTGCGGATCAGGCCTGCACGACCGTGCCGCCGGTGGTCTTGCGCATGGCGTTGCGCGTGTCCACCACGAGCGGTGCGTGCGCCGCCACGGCTTGGTAGTCAACCGCGTCGTGGTCGGTCACGACCAGCACGCAGTCCGCGGACTTCAGAGTGGCCGCATCGAGCTTCACGCTCGAGAGCGGAATCGTGTGCTTGCGCATGCGGGGGAAGGTGGGCACGTGGGGGTCGTGGTAGCTCACCGCTGCACCGCGATCCATGAGCAGTTCGATGATCTCGGCAGCCGGCGTCTCGCGCGGGTCGTCGATGTTCTTCTTGTAGGCCACGCCGAGCACGAGCACCTTGGATCCCTTGAGTGCCTTGCCGTGGTCGTTCAGGGCATGCATCACCTTGTCGATGACGAAGTGCGGCATCGAGGTGTTGACCTCGCCTGCCAGTTCGATGAACCGCGTGCTCACGCCGACTTCCTTGGCCTTCCACGTCAGGTAAAAGGGGTCGATGGGGATGCAGTGGCCGCCCAGGCCGGGCCCCGGATAGAAGGGCATGAAGCCGAAGGGCTTGGTGCTTGCGGCATCGATGACTTCCCACACGTCGATGCCCATGCGGTCGAGCACGATCTTCATCTCGTTGACGAGCGCGATGTTCACGCAGCGGAAGACGTTCTCGAGCACCTTGGCGGTCTCGGCGACTTCTGCGGTCGAGACGAGGTGCGCAGCCTTGACCACGCGGGCGTAGAGCGCGTGGGCCAGTTGCCCGCTGACGGCATCGGTGCCGCCCACGAGCTTGGGGATCGCCGCCGCGCTGCGGCCGATGCTCCCCGGGTCCTCGCGCTCCGGGCTGTAGGCAAGGAAGTAGTCCTCGTTGCGCTTGAGGCCGGTCGCATCAAGGATCGGGCCCATTTCATCGCGCGTGGTGCCCGGGTACGTCGTGCTCTCAAGGACCACGATCTGGCCCTTGCGCAGGATGCCCGCCACCATGCGGGTGCTGTCGAGCACGTAGGTGAGGTCGGGTTCGCGATGGTGGCCGAGCGGGGTCGGCACGCAGAGCAGGATTGCATCGGCCTTGGCCAGTTCCTTCGGATCGCTCGTGGCCGTGAACTTCGGATCGGTCTTCAGGCGATCGAAGAACTCCTGTCCGAGGTGGTGGATGTACGACGTGCCAGCGTGGATCGCGTCGATCTTGCGTTGGTCGATGTCGTAGCCGATGACGGTGTATCCCGACTCAAGCAGGGCCTTGCTCAGGGGCAGGCCCACGTAGCCGAGGCCGACGATGCCGACGACGGCGGTCTTGGATTCGATGCGCTTGAGAAGGTCCGAAGCGGTCTGGTTCATGGGATGGGAAGGCTACCCCGTCCAGGTCCGCCTGTCACGGGCCAGTCGGTCCCATCAGGTCCACAATCCCAGGACGAAGGCGAGCTCGTAGCCGCCGACAACGGCGTCGTTGTTGAGATCGTATTCGGGGATGTTCGTGCCCCAGGCGCCGAGGATCAGTCCCAGATCGAGGCCATCGACCACGCCGTCGCCGTTGAAATCCCCCTCGATCGGCGGTGGCGGTGGGGGCGGCGGCGGAACAAAGGTGACCGTGAGCTTGGGGCGCTGCCCGATCGTGCCCCACTCGCTGGTCGCGATCTCGATGCCGTCGTCGTTGCCGTCGATGATCTCGGGCAGGAATGCCACGCCCCAATTGGGCTGTCCATCCGCCCACGCCTGCACGAGCCCGGTCACGCCGATCAGCTTGATGGAGTTGTCCTCGGGTTCGTTGTCACCGTTGAAGCTTGCCCATCGAGGGGCCAGATCCTGGGGCTGGCTGAGTCCGCCATCAAGCGAGTTCCAGCTGCTTCCTTCATCCCAAGCACGAATCACCGGGTACACGTCGATGTACGGATTCCAGAAGGGTGTGTCGATGTCTTCGACCACGTGGATCTCGAGCGTGGCGCTCACGATCGTGCTGCCGGGCGGGATCACACCCTCAGCGATGATGCCATCGAAGCGCAGCAGCGACTGGCCGCGGTAGTCGCTGAAGGCCGAATTAGCCACGTCGTCATCGACCCAGCGGGTGCCGCCGTTGCCGTAGCTGGAGTTCGGCGAGTCCTGGTTGACCCATGTGTCCTGCGTTCCCGAGTAGCCGTTCTCGCCCTGCCGGAACGAGAGCGTCTGCTCTGCCAACGCCGTGGACGTGCACAGCAAGGGTGCAACGATGAGGCCTGCGGTGCCCTGGATCATGCGAGCATCATGACACAGGAACACGCCGGGGCGAAATCCGAGCAGGGGGAGTGCGTCCCGCGTGTTCACCGCAGCCGTCAACCCAGGGAAGTTCGCAGGGCAACCGCCTTCGCCTCCAACTCCGCGTCCTTGGCGGCTTTGCACGCATCCACGAGCCGATCCGCCATCCAGCGTGCATCGTCGGTCCGATTCGAGGCGGCGAGTCCCGTGACCTGCGATTCGAAGCGGGCCAGCGATCGATCGCGCTCGATGGGCTGTGCGACGAGGCCCGCGACCATGCGCTGCGTGGCCTGTCGCCACGCCGCGTGCCGGCTGCCGCCAGGACCATCCAATCGGTTGATGCCGTCTGAGCAGAGCTCGGCGATCGACTTCACCTCGCTGGCCGTGATCGATGGCGTCCCGCCCGGGGCTGCATCACCTTGAACGATCGATCGCGCCGCTGCTGCGCCCTTGGCCGTCATGGCCGTGGCGGCACGCTCCAGCAGGGTGGTCGTTGCCATCGAGCAGAGCGTGGCATCGGTGCCGCTCGCGGCCATCGTGGCGATTTCATCGATGCGTGCGAGGAACCAGGTTCGAGCTGCGGTCGAGGCAGCCTCGGGAGCCGCGAGTGGGTGCAGCGCCAGCGCGATCTCCGCGTAGGCCATCGGTTGCGTGGCGAGCGCGCTGGCGGCTTCCTTCAGCGCCTTCTTCGCCAGCGACGTCGACTGCTTCGACTGCACGATCAGCGCCGCTCGTGCGCGCCATGCAGCCAGGTGCAGTGGACAGCGCTTGGTCGCTTCGGCCAGCACTGCCAGATCGTCGGCGGGCTTGCCCCACGCGATGGCCGTGGCGTCGAGCAGCGTCTGCGCGTCGAGGTAGGCACTCGCATTCATCTGCGCGGCCTGCATCATCGGGACAAGCCATGCGGGGTTGCCCCACGCTGTCTGGATGCCCGTATGGCGACCGCTCTCGGCCCAACCGGAGATGTCGTTGTTGAGGCTCCACTGGTGGGGCTCCTTCTGCCAGATGAAGGCGCAGTGCCCCGGCTGGCCGACGGGCATGGCGGGAATGCCGAATGCCTGGCACATGCTGGTGCCGAAGCGGCTGATCGCGCCGCAGACGCCGCCGACCTCAACGATGATCGGCAGCGTCATGGGACGGCCGCCGTAGAACTTCCGGCCTTCCTGCACGCTCACCCCGTCCTTGTTCTCGAGCGTGTACTTGACCATCCCGTGCACCGCATCGCCGATCTTGCCGCGCTCGCGGCAATCGGCCTTGATGTTCGCACGTGCCCACGCGAGGTCGGCATCGCTCGCCCACGAGCCGACCACGTAGCGCAGTTCCCACGTTGCCAAGGTCCGGAAGGCCGGATCGAGTTGGCCCTCACGATCCCACGTCAGAAAACTGCGGCATCGCGCCACGGGATCGATGGGTGCATCATCAGCCATGGCGTTGACTGGTTCCGACCAGGTCAGCGCCGTGGCGATCGCCACGCGAAGCCCGAGCCCATCACGCGTGCCATCGACGGTGGTCACGAGTGCATGCAGCACATCCATGGTGCGGGACCAGCTGCCCGCGATCTCGCCGCCGCTCGCCAGGCCATCGAGGGCATCGGGTGTGGCGAGCACCCACGACAGCGTGGGGGCCCACGACTCGGCGATCGGCTGGCAGCGGTTGAGGAGCGCCAGTTGCCGGATGGCCAAGGCGGGACCGTCAGTGCAGGCGGTCTGCGCTGCAGCGCTCGAGCCCTTGGCCTCGAGCTTGGCGCGCACGGCGGCGTCGAGTTCCGCCTTGAATGCGCTGAGTTCGGCAGCGGTCGTGGCCTGTGCCGCACTCGCTCGGAGCGCCTTCGGCTCAAGTTTCGGTGCCTCCGCGTACAGCGGCGGCGGGACGGCAAGCATGAGGGCGAACGAGGACATCACCAGCCAACGTGCCGTACGCATGCACCGAATCCTACGGAGGATGGCTCCGCCTTCGATGCCCGACTGCCGGCCGGCCCACTACGCTTGGACCTATGGCCTCCCGCGGCACCATCTTGCTCACCGGCGGCGCCGGATTCATCGGATCGCACGTCGCCGTCGAGGTGGCGGCAGCAGGGTGGACCCCCGTGATCCTGGACAACTTCTGCACGAGCGAGCGCGCGGTCGTCGAACGCGTCGGCGAGCTGTTGGGCTCGCCGGTGCGATGCATCGAAGCCGACATCCGTGATTCGCAAGCGATGCATGCTGCCTTCGACTCGACCGCCATCCATGCGGTCATCCACCTCGCCGGGCTCAAGGCCGTCGGAGAGTCAGTCGAGAAGCCCGAGCTCTATCAGGACAACAACGTCCGTGGTACCGAGGTCCTGTTGGCTGCGATGGATCGGTTCGGTGTGCGCCGCATGGTCTTCTCGTCGTCGTGCACCGTCTATGGAACGCCGCAGCGCCTGCCGATCGACGAGTCGCATCCCCTGAGCGCGATCAATCCCTACGGCCAGACGAAGCTCGACATCGAGCGCACGCTCAATCGTTGGGTCGATGCAGGTCCCGACCGCCATGTCTGCTCGCTGCGCTACTTCAATCCCGTGGGGGCGCACGCGAGCGCGTTGATCGGCGAGAGCCCCCTGGGCATCCCCAACAACCTCATGCCGTTTGTGGTCAAGGTGGCCCGCGGTGAGCTGCCGGAACTGGGGGTGTTCGGCGGCGATTGGCCCACGCCTGACGGCACCGGGGTCCGTGACTACATCCACGTCGTCGATCTGGCCCGAGGTCATGTCGCGGCGCTGGAGCGATTGGACTCCATGCATCATGAGCGCATCAACCTCGGGACTGGCGTGGGTGCTTCGGTGCTCGAGGTCGTGCACGCGTTCGAGCGGGTCAACGGCGTGAAGGTGCCGTACGCCATCCGACCTCGCCGGTCCGGCGACGCCGCCGCCGCGTATGCCGATCCATCGTTGGCCGACCGGCGTCTGGGCTGGCGCGCATGCCTGGGCCTCGATGAGATGGTGCGGGATGCGTGGGCGTTCGCGAAGCGTCACGCTTGATAGGCTTCGCAGCCGCGAACCATTCCTCAAGGATCAATCATGACCATCACGAAGCCACTCATCGTCTCTGCCATGCTGCTCGCCCCGATCACCCTCGTCGGCTGCTCGACGGCACCCACGAGCGAGAGCGCGCGCACCGTTCAATCCGCGGACGTCGATGCCTTCCTCACGCGAGTGAAGGAAGAAGATCCCTCGATGAAGAAGTTCTTCGAGAGCTGCGAAGCCTTCGCCGCGTTCCCCGACATCGGCAAGGGCGGCTTCATCCTCGGCGGCGCCTACGGCAAGGGCCAGTTGCGTTCGAAGGCCGGCAAGCTCATGGGCTACTGCGATGTGAGCCAGGGCTCGATCGGCGCGCAGATCGGCGGACAGAGCTTCGGCGAGATCGTCTTCTTCCAGACCAAGGAAGCGATGCAGGAGTTCAAGGGCGGGCAGTTCGCGCTGGCTGCGCAGGCCTCGGCTGTCGCCGTGAAGGCCGGTGCCGGCGCGAGCGCCGACTATCAGGGCGGCGTGGCGGTGTTCGTCGTCAATCCGGTCGGGCTCATGCTCGAAGCATCGGTCGGCGGGCAGCAGTTCAGCTTCCGCGCCGCCTCGGATGTCGAGTGAGCCAGCCGGCGGCGTCCATCGTCCGCATCGCTCGCGCCCTGTCGCGCGAGCTCGCGCCGCTGCATCCGCCGTCGTCCCTGGCGTTCACCTATGACCCCATCGAGTACGCATGGTCCGCGCATCGTGCGTACTGCCTCATGGCGCGCGCCCGCCCGCGGGCGCTGTTCGTTGGCATGAATCCCGGCCCCTTCGGGATGGCGCAGACGGGTGTGCCGTTCGGTGAGGTCGCATCGGTGCAGGGCTTCCTCGGCATCGATGAGCGGATCACGCCACCCGCGCACCAGCATCCCCGCCGGCCCATCGAGGGATTCACCTGCCGACGGAGCGAGGTCAGCGGCCGTCGCTTCTGGGGCTTGATGCGTGATGCGTTCGGCACGAACGCCCGGTTCTTCCGGAGCGCGTTCGTGTGGAACTGGTGTCCGCTGGCGTTCCTCTCGGCCAGTGGCGCGAACCTCACTCCCGACAAGCTGCCATCGTCGGTGCGTGGCCCGATCGAGGCTGCATGCGATCGTGCACTCGTGCGCATCGTGCGGGTTGTGGAGCCCGACATGGTGATCGGCGTCGGAGGTTTCGCTCGCGACCGAGCCATCGGCGCACTGCCGGCGGACACCGTCGTGCACACGGTGCTTCATCCGAGTCCGGCGAGCCCCGCCGCCAATCGTGGATGGGAGCGGCAGGCCCGTGAGCAGTTGGTGGCGTGTGGCTTTCTCGACCGGGCGTGACGTGGGGCCGCGTCGCGGACGCGGCACTCGGGGCGATCAGGCCATGGACGAACGCAGTGCGCTGATGCCGCGAGCCATGCGATCGAGGCCCTCACGCAGGATGCCCTCGCTCGTCGCGAAGCACACGCGCAGGTGACCCGCCGCGCCCTCGCCGAACCAGCGTGGGCTGCCGGGCACCACGGCCACGCCATGCTCGCGCCGGAGGCGATCGACCAAATCCTCGATCGTGCTCGGTGGATCGCTGACCTTGGCGAAGGCGACGTAGGTGGCATCGGGGGCCTGCACGTGCACGCCGGGCATGGCGTTGAGCGCCTCGGTCGCCTGATCACGGCGCGCGCGCAGGTGATCGATGAACGCTCCGAGCCATGGCAAGGCGTGGTCATACGCAGCAGCCGCGCCGATCTGGCTGACCGTCGCGGCACCATCGACCGTCGAAGGATGTTCACTCGCCGCGAGCATGCGTGCGCTCACGGCGGCGTCACGCACCGCCAGGTAGCCGATGCGGAGCCCGGCAAGACCGAACGACTTGGAGAAGCCGTGCACCACCACGGTGCGCGAGGCGATCGCTTCGTCCAACGCCAGCATGCTCGTGAAGCCTGCGGGTGCGTAGACGATCTCGCTCCAGATCTCGTCGCTCAGGATCCCGAGCCCGTGGCGTTCAGCCAGCCGGCCGATCGCCGTGAGTTCCTCGCGCGTGAAGCAGCGGCCCAGCGGATTGTGAGGATTGCAGAGGCCCAGCATGCGCGTACGGGGCGTGATGAGCGCCTCCAGCCGGTCGAGGTCGAGCGCGCCAGTCCGGGTGACGGACCACCGCACGGGAACGCCGCCCGCGGAGCGCACGGTGTGGGCGAACAGAAAGTCGACCGGGTCCATCACGATCGCTTCGTCGCCGGGTGTGAGCCACTGTCGCGCGACCATCGCGAGCCCAGCCGCCGCGCTGTTCACGGCGATCACGCCGGAGGCATCCACGGGAGCGCCGCGTCTGGTCCGCAGGTAGTTCGCCACGCTCTCGCGGAAGATCGGCAAGCCCTGCGCAGGACCGTAGGAGAGCACCCCATCCTGGACGTAGCGCACGATCGCGTCGCGAATCGCGGGGGCCGTGGGGAAATCAGGATCCGCCGCGGTGAGGGGAATGACGTCCTGCGGCTGCTCGGCCCAGCGCAGGTTGAAGGCCCGCTGGCGCAGGAGGTCGAGGCGCACGTCGTGATCGGAGAACGAAGTCATGTCAGGAGCGGCAAGGGGACGGCGCCATCGATCGGCTCGACGAAGCGTCGGGCGATTGCCCTGCCGCCTTCGACGTACTGCACCATGAGGGGGTGACGCACGGCATTGAACGATCGCATCGCGAGCGCGACGTCGCCCTGACTTCGGCATCGCGCGATCAGGTCGGCGAGCAGCACGGCATCCTCGAGCGCGCTGTTGGCGCCTTGGCTCGTGAAGGGCAGCAGGGGGTGCGCGGCATCACCGATGAGGGCCACATTGCCGCGAACCATCGAGGGCGGCGGGTCCATGTCCACCGTATGCCAGACGTGCGGCGTGGCAGGATCGGTGGCCTCGATCGCGGCCTGCACGTCAGCAGGAAAGCCCGCCAAGTGTTCACGGAAGAAGTCCATGGCCTGGCCGAGCGCCGGCGGCTGGAACCGCTGCGCATCGAACTGCACGAACCAGATCACGCGACCGCGCCCCGCAGGAACAAGTCCCACCGCGAGTCCGCCGCCGGGGTGCATGACCTTGCGGAAGGTCGTGCCCAGTTCGGCAGCGAGCGTTGGTGCACTGACCGATGACACGATTTCCTTCACGCGACCGGCCTGCCACGCATGGCTCGGTGCCACGCATTCGCGGCAGCGTGAACGCACGCCGTCGGAACCGACGAACGCGCTCGCTTCGAACGCAGAGCCGTCGTCGAATCGAGCGGCAACCGCACGCTGGCCTTCCCAGTCAAAGCCCGTGAAGTCACGACCAAGTTCGACCACGCCCGATGGAAGCCCGTGCATGATCGACGAGAGCAGGTCGAAGCGGCTCACAGCCACGGCTCCATCGAGCGACTCGTCCTTGAGCACGGAGCCATCGACGGCGCGGATGACCGCGCGATCGAGCGACTGGCCGAGGTCGCGCGGGTCGAACTCGATCCCCAAGCCGCGCAGGGCAAGCCAGCCGTTGGCCAGGAGGATGAAGCCGAAGCCTCGCTCGCCGTACGCCTCCGAGCGCTCAAAGAGCGTGACGGGCATGCCTCGGTGGGCCAGCCCACGCGCCAGGCCCAGTCCAGCGACGCCGCCGCCGATGATCGCGGTGTTCAGGGAACCCATGAGGCGATCCTACGCCCCGGGGGGTGGTGATAAGTGGTGCTGCGTTCGGCGATTTCCCAGACCGGGTTGAGCGCGCGCGATCGCCCTGCCGATACTGACCTGTCCATGCCCGCCCGGCTCCCAGTCACGGTCGCGATTCCCGCGCGCAATGAGGAGCGCAACCTGCCGGCGTGCCTGGCTCGCCTGCAGCGCTTCGAGCGTGTCGTCGTGATCGATTCGGGGAGCACCGATCGAACGCGGGCCATCGCGCTCGAGCATGGCGCTGAGGTCATCGACTTCGCCTGGGATGGTCGCTTCCCCAAGAAGCGCAATTGGTTCCTTCGCCACCACGCACCAGCCACGCCGTGGGTCTTCTTCCTCGATGCCGATGAGCTCGTCGACGATGCCTTCTGCGACGAACTCGGCCGCGTGCTGCCATCGACGCAGCATGCGGGCTTCTGGATCGGCTACGACACGTGGTTCCTCGGCAAGCGACTGCGCCACGGCGACGTGAATCGCAAGCTCGCGCTCTTCCGCGTCGGTGCCGGCGAGTACGAACGCATCGAAGAGGATCGGTGGAGCCATCTCGACATGGAGATCCACGAGCATCCGATCCTCGAGGGCACGATCGGCGAGCTCGCTGCACGGCTCGACCATCGCGACGACCGTGGGCTTGAGCATTGGCTGCGCAAGCACAACGACTATTCCTCGTGGGAAGCCCAGCGCACCGTCATGCTCCGCCGCGAGGGGCGCCTGGCTGATCCCGGGCTCACGCCACGGCAGCGCCGCAAGTACCGATCGATCGGTGCATGGTGGCTGCCGGCGGCCTACTTCGTCGACGCGTACGTGCGTCGGGGAGGCTGGATGGACGGTCATGCTGGCTTCGCCTACGCGTTCCTGAAGGCCAGCTACTTCTGGGAGATCGGGCTGAAGGTGCGTGAACTCGAACGGAGCTCAGGTCGTGAACGGTGAGATGCCGGTGATGGCCGATCCGAGTCCGTACTCGAGCCGCGAAAAGGTCGCGCGCTTGGCGTGGGCCGTGGTCCAGTCCACGCTGTTCGCGTGGAGCTTCCACACCTGCCACGGCTGGCGCCGCATGCTGCTGCGTGCGTTCGGGGCGTCGCTGCATCCGACCTGCCGCATCCGCCGCACCGTCAGGATCGAGTGCCCGTGGAACCTGACCATCGGCATGGACACGGCGATCGGCGATGGGGCGATCCTGTATTGCCTCGGCCCGGTCCGCATCGGGGATCATGCCACGGTCTCGCAGCGGGCCCACGTGTGTGCGGGCAGCCACGACCATCGCAGCCGTTCCATGGTGTTGCTGCGGCCACCGATCACGATCGGATCCGATTGCTGGATCGCCGCCGAGGCGTTCGTCGGACCGGGCACCGCTCAGACCGTGAGCGCGCGCGATGAGCACGCTCTGAGCACCGAAACTCACTCACGTGTTCGGCGATGCCGGGCCTCCGCCAGCCCGCCATGGCCGCGAGAGCCCGCCCTCGCAGCGGGCCGGGGAAGGCGACCGTAGCATTCCGCGCATGCAGCTCCTGCCGAGGAATCCTGTCACGCCCGCGCTGGCCTGCGTGGGCGGCTTCCTGCTGACCGGAGCCGCGCTCGCGGCGCTGCTCGCCATCGCCAGCGGTGCCGGGGTGACCTTCGCAGAACTGCCGATCGCGCGCGTCGCGGGCTTCATCGGCAATGCACTGCTGTGGCTCGGCATCGCGCGGGCGTGGCGAGAGCGCCACCCGGAATGATCGCGCCTTCAGCGCCGCCGGCGTGAGCCCAAGCGCATCGCAGCGGCCAGCGGGATGACGGTGGCAGGCGCAGGCACGTTGTACTCGATCACGAACGCCACATTGCCCCCGGCCGAGGTGCCTCCATTGACGCCGATGTCGTCCCAGAAGGGCGACTGGGCAATGAACTGTGCACCGGCTTCACCGGGATTCGTTGACCAGTTGAAGTTGCTCCACTCGAACGGTTCGCCGGAGACCCAGCTCCACACGTCGTTCTCATCGCGATAGGCCCCGAACACCGGTCCGTCATATCCCGGCCACGGGCCGGTCTGGGCCCAGTACTCGGGAGTGCCGCCGATGTTGAAACTGTTCCACAGCCAGTCGTTCTCGCTCTGGCTGGTGATGGACGCCAGGTAGCCGCCCATGCTTTCGGCTTGCGCCTTCGCCGCCATCCATGACTGTAGCGGGGTCACGACGATGTCGTACCAGTGTCCGTTGCCACCTTCGGTGGCGGACCACTGCCGCAATTCGGCGTGGACCGAGGAGCTCAACGCTGCCACACAAGCGAGCGATGTCACGAGGATCGATGGGCACTTCATGGGTGTCGGTTCCTTTTCTTCTCTGGATCGGATTGGGGGAAGGTGCAGGCTGGGGCCCGGCCGCCGGACCCCGGTTGAACAACGCGCCGTGACGATCCTGTCCTGCCACGAACCCTCCCTGGATCCCGGGCATTTCGTACAGGCTTCACACTGCGGATCGGCTTTGGCTCAGGCACTGGTGCGCCATCGACTGCACTAGCCTCTGTCCATGCCCAACGAGGCCAAGCGATGCTGGTGGTGCGGGAGCGATCCTCTCTACGTTGAGTACCACGACACCGAGTGGGGCGTGCCGATCACTGACGACCGGGCGCTCTATGCCAAGCTCGTGCTCGATGGGTTCCAGGCCGGCCTGTCCTGGCTGACGATCCTCCGCAAGCGCCCCGCGTTCGAGCGCGCGTTCAAGGGCTTCGATCCCGAGAGCGTCGCGCGATTCTCGGATCGCGATGTGCAGCGGCTGCTTGGGGATGCAGGGATCATCCGTTCCCGGGCGAAGATCGACGCCGCCATCGGCAATGCGCGCGCTTGGATGAAGGTGATGGAGGCCGGCGATGGCAGTTTTCGCGACCTGCTTTGGGAACAGGTCGGGCACCGCACGATCGATCTGAAGCTCGTCAACCCAAGCGAGATCCGCGCGCAAACACCGCAAAGCGAAGCGCTCGCCAAGGCCCTCAAGCAGCGGGGCTTCGCGTTCTGCGGCCCGGTCATCGTGCACGCGTTCATGCAGGCCGTCGGCATGGTCAACGAGCACCTGGTGACGTGTCCCCGCCATCGGGCGTGTGCACGGCTCGCGCGGCGGTAGGCCGTCGGGAATCAAGTCAACGACAGCGGGGCCGGCGCAAGGCCGACCCCGCGGGTCATGTCACGAGGATGTGCGAATCACTTGCGGCGCCGTGCACCGACGAGTCCAGCCACGCCGAGCAGCGCGATGGCGCCCGGTGCGGGAACGGCGATGTACAGGTCGCCAGCGGAGTAGTTGACGCTGCTGATGGTCTGCGCCACGTTGCCGCTGAGCAGATCCTGGAAGCTGTTGTAGACGGCGAAGCCGTCCACGCTGCCGCCCGGACCGCCGGTGTTGGTGCGGTAGATCTTGCCTTCGAAGCCGAAGAAGCGGTCGTTGAAACCGTAGTTGGCCCCGTAGTTGTAGAAGGTGCCGTTGGTGTTGTTCACCAGGTCCATGAACGTGGCATAGCGGGTCACGCCGAAGCTGCTGTTCGTGCCGGTGGCGTTGCGGTAGAAGGCGGTGCCGTCGTGGTAGAAGTCGTCTTCCCAGTTCCAGGCCTGCGACAGGTTGAACACCTGACCGCCCGTGTTGGTGCGCAGGTTCGCCATCGGGTCGCTCGCCGGAGCGGCGTAGCGGATGATCTGGGTGATCTGGTTGCTGCCATTCAGCACCGTCCGGTACATGAAGGGATCCGCCGTCTGACCCTCGACGAAGTCGCCGAAGATGTAGGTGTGGCGCATGTTCCCCAGCGTCGGGCTGATCGAGGTGTTGCCCAGGGACGAGTGGCTGCCGAGGTTGGCCAGCGACGAATAGGTGCCGTAGCTGTCAGCGACGTCGTTGTTGGTGTTCGTGCGGTAGATCGCTGTCAGGCCGGCATCAGCCGACGAGGCGACAGCGAGAGCCAGAACGCAGAGGGAAGGTGCCTGACGCATGAGGGAGGGACTCCTGGAACACGGACGATCCCCGGGCGGCGGCAACCAACTGCGGCGCGGCCGGACGGGGGGTGAGGGACCGAAACCTAGCCCAGCCTGGGAAAGGTTCCAGAACAGCGGCACAAATCCCATGAAAACTGCTCCATCGACGGGCTGCTCGGCTCGCGCAACGGGGCCCGGAACGTGGTCGGTGCCATTGCAGGTTGGGTCCGTGCGGGCTTCGGCCTCTGGCCAGCGACCAAGGTGCGGGACTCCGACGACCGAGCATGATCACGGCGCCCCGGGGAAGTCCCGGGGCGCCATGAGGTGTGCTGCGATGTCGAACGGCGCGGATCAGCCGCGGCGACGGCTGCCGACGAGCCCAGCCACGCCGAGCAGCGCGATGGCGCCCGGAGCGGGGACGGGAATGAAGATGTCGGTGGCCGACCAGTTTGCGCTGCTGATCGTCTGCGCGATGTTGCGGTTGAGCAGATTCTGGAAGCTGTCGTAGACGGCGAAGCCGCTGACGCTGCCGTTGGGGCCGCCGGTGTTGGTGCGATAGAACTTGCCCTCGAAGGCGAAGAATCGGTCGTTCCAGCCGTAGGTGGTGCCGTAGGCGAAGTACTGGCCGTTCGTGTTGGTCAGGAAGTCCTGGAACGAGGTGTACTTGGTGACGCCGTTGTTGCCGGTCGAGCTGGTACCGTTGCGGTAGAAGTTGCCTTGGCCGTCGGCCCACATGTCGTCTTCGCGGTCCCAGCCTGCCGTCGAGCCGTAGCCGGAGAAGTTGAAGACCTCGCCGCCAGTGTTGCTGCGCAGGTTCGCGAGCGGGTCGCTCGGCGAGGCGCTGTAGCGCACGATCTGGCTGATGCGGCCCTGCGCGTTGTACAGGGTCTTGTAGATGTACGGGTCAGCCGTCTGGCCTTCGACGAAGTCGCCGAAGATCGAGGTGTAGCGTGCATCGTTGATGGAGGGCGAGATGTTGGCGGTGGCACCATTGGGCTGGTTGGCGGCGAGCGCGTTGAGGCTCGCATAGCCGGTCAGGTTGGTGGCGGCTCCGGAGGCGTTGTTGGTGCGCCAGATGGAGGTCAGTGCGGCATCAGCCGACGAGGCCACAGCAAGGGCCACGACGCACAAAGGGAGGAAGGGACGCATGATGGAAAAATCCTGAGGGCAAGACTCCCTGTTGGGACGGTGTCCAACGGCGGCACCGGCCCTTCGGGAAGTGA
>Ga0315906_10001740_pt1 | contig 31739 bp, 28 predicted proteins | sample LakEriMetagenome_4_FD_203526 | JGI IMG/M metagenome (GOLD analysis project Ga0315906, IMG submission 203526) | Freshwater fungal communities from buoy surface, Lake Erie, Ohio, United States - Buoy 2 MA122 | ecosystem: Environmental > Aquatic > Freshwater > Lake > Lake biofilm | place: USA... | reverse complement strand
ATACTTTATCACTTAACGCAAATCCATTTTCATATTGACTGGAAATTTTTGCCCAAACAAACATGCCGACTTGATCTTTAGCGTAACTACAATTGAGTAGATCAAGTAACTGGCAGGCCAGTTTTTTTCTTTCTTTATAAATAGCATTGACTTCCTGGTGCCATTCATGACCTAATGCCAATGCTTTTGCAGCAGCAAGTTGCACAGGAAGAAACATACCAGAATCCATATTGCTCTTGAACCTCAAAATGGCTTCAATGTGTTCGCCAGAGGCAACTATCATTCCGACTCTCCATCCTGCCATGTTGTGCGACTTACTCAAAGAGTTGAGTTCAATAACGACTTTTTTTTCTGGGTCAAACGACAACAAACTTGAAGGATTGTCATTTAAAATAAAGCTGTATGGATTATCATGCACAATCAACAACTCTTCCTGTTTCGCAAAAGCAATAATTTCTTTTAACAAAGCAGGATCCGGTAATTGACCCGTTGGCATATGAGGATAATTCAGGAACAAAAGTTTAACCCTACCCTTTTGCTTTGCATGGTGTGCATCAATCATTTTTTTCCAGCCCTTCAAATCAGGATGCCAATTGTTTTTCTCTTCCAAAACATATGGAAGTATTTCACCGCCTGATAATTTTACAGCACTAGTATATGTTGGATAGCCCGGATTGGGCACCAATGCCGCATCACCATCTTCGAGGAAAGTCATGCAAATGTGCATGATGCCTTCTTTACTCCCAATCAAAGGAAGTACTTCTTTATTGGAATCGACCTCAACATTGTACCATTTTTTATACCAGTCGGCAATTGCATTTCTCAATACAGGCGAACCTTTGTAAGATTGATATGCATGGGTATTGTCGCGCGTAGCCTCTTCATGCAACGCTGCTATAACTGATGGGTGTGGAGGAAGATCTGGACTACCAATTCCCAGGTTGATGACTTGCTTCCCTGCTTTATTCATCTCCTCTATTTCCCTCAGCTTTGTAGAGAAATAGTATTCGCCAATACCATCCAACCGTGATGAAACTTTTACCATAACCTATTTATTGAATTTTCCTTTTTTATATACCCCTAAAACACGCAAAGATTGAGTACAACTTTTCAATGCTACCATCACCTGATTGTATTGATCTATTAGATCAAATTCCAGATCCGCATGGAATCCATATTTAAACTGACTTCCTGCCAGTGGAAAAGATTGCAGTTTACTGAGGTTGATGCCTGCGTTAGCAATTGTAGACAAGACCTCGGCTAATCGTCCTTTTGCATGATCAGTATGAAAATTGATAGATGCTTTATTGGCACCTTCAACAATGGTTTCCTTCTGCTGCAATACTAAAAATCGGGTGTAATTATTTTTTACATCATGGATATTGGGTTTGATGATTTTCAAACCGAATAATTCAGCAGCAAGAGGACCAGCAATAGCCGCAACATGTTTGCTTTTGCGCTGATGCACATGCTTTGCACTTAAGGCTGTGTCTTCGGTTTCCACCAAACGCCAACCCTTTTGATTAAGATAGCCCGTGCATTGCAACAAAGCCATGGGGTGAGAATGAACCTCTTTGATATCAGCTAATTTTACACCAGGATTGACCATCAGGTGCTGATCGATTTGCAGATAAACTTCACCTGCAACATAGAGATTTGATTTTTGCAATAAATTATAGTTGGGCAGAATACTTCCGGCAATTGAATTTTCAATGGCCATGATGCCCCCCATGGTTGTTTTTTTGCTGGAAGCATTTTTGATGACATCAGTAAATGTTGCACATGGGAGAATCTCTACCTGCTTACCATAAAAGCTTCTGGCTGCCACCTGGTGAAAGCTGCCTTCATAACCCTGAATCGCAACAGGCAAACTATTCCCTGTTCCCTTCTCCCTGTTCCCCTGCCTACCGGCAGGCAGGCTGTTCCCTGTTCCCTGTCCCCTGTTCCCTATTCCCTTCTCCCTATTCCCTTGCATTTTCTTCATACCATTACATTAAAAAAAAATCCCGGTGGTTAACCGGGATCCTTATGTTGATTTGTTGTTTAGTATTGTTTTCAACAAAAAGCTCCCGTACCACCGGTAAAGTAGTAGTAAAAATAAAAGAAGTAACGGGTTCTGTTTGTATTCATCTATACAAATATAATAAAGCTTAAACGTTTTTCAAAAAAATATCAAAATCTTTTTCTGGCTGAAAATCCATCGGCCTCGTTCATTCTGATTTTTCTGCCTTTGAATTTCTTTCCATCGATAGACTTAATCATTTGATTGGCTGCACCTCCGTCAATTTCTACCCAGCTGTTCATCTCCTTCATATCAATTCTTCCCAATACCTCTTTGTTCAGATCACTCATATCAAGGATAAACTGCAAGAAACTGGCTTTGTAAAAACCATCTTTGGTGCCAAGATTGATGAATAGTTTCTTGTACCCTGCACCAGAACCTGATGAACTTCCACGATCACCTCTGCGTTGATCGCGACCACCACTATCGCTATCTCTATCTCTTTTCACTCTTTCCGTCCTTCTGTCGTCTCTTACATTAAGATCTGCAGCATTCTCGTAGTATTGAAGGAAACGATCGAATTCGAGCGCTGCCACTCTCTGAAGAATTTCTTCTTTTTCAACGTGTGCAAACTTCTCTTTTAATAGAGGAAGATAGGTTTCATATTCACCATGGCTGATATCGGCGTTCAACATTTTATCAATGAAATGGAAAAACTGTTTACGACACACATCTTTCCCAGACGGGATATCCATCTTGTGGAATTTGTTGTTGATCAGTTTTTCAATCTGACGCAATCTGTATACTTCCCTTTGTGTTACAATTGAAATACAAACACCACTTTTACCAGCTCGGCCAGTTCTTCCACTTCTGTGTGTATATACTTCAGGATCATCAGGTAGCTCGTAGTTGATTACGTGAGTAATGTCTTTAACGTCGATACCACGGGCCGCAACATCTGTTGCTATCAACAACTGCAAGCTTTTCTCTCTGAACCTCGCCATCACTTTATCACGCTGTGCCTGAGTTAGATCACCATGCAAAGCTTCTATATCGTACCCTTCTCTGATCAATTGTTCAGTAATACTTTGTGCATCAGCTTTGGTTCTGGTGAAAATAATACCATAGATACCCGGATTGAAATCGATTATCCTTTTTAAAGTTTGGTAACGATTCACTCCTGAAGTAGCGTAAAACTGATGGTCGATGTTCGCATTAGCAGCGTTCATCTTACCAATGGTAATTTCCGCTGGTGTAGTCATAAAACGCTTACTTACCTGGCGTACTTCCGAAGGCATGGTTGCGCTAAATAACCAGATGCTGTTACGGTTGGGGGTATTACCCAGGATGAATTCAATGTCTTCACGGAATCCCATGTTCAACATTTCATCCGCTTCATCCAATACGATATAGCTGATATTGTTTAAGTTGATGGCTTTTCTCTCGATCAGGTCGATTAACCTACCAGGAGTAGCCACAACTATTTGTGCTCCTTTTCTAAGATCGCGTATTTGCTCTCCAATCGATGCTCCGCCATATACTGCGACGGTCTTGATTGATTTCTTCTTTGTAGAAAAATTGTAAAGATCCTTGGTGATCTGCATGCAAAGTTCGCGAGTGGGACAAACAACTAGGGCTTGAGGATGATTGGCTTTTGCATCTACCAATTGTAACAAAGGCAATCCAAATGCAGCTGTCTTACCAGTACCCGTCTGGGCTAGTCCAACGAAATCTTTTGTTCCGCTTAATAATATAGGAATTGCTTTTTCCTGAATGGGGGTTGGGTCTACAAACCCGAGGGATTGAATGCTTTCTAACAACGACTCTTCAATGCCTAACGCTTCAAAACTCATAAATCTATTTTTGCAAAGGTAACTTTAATGGGGCAGAAATCACAGAATATATGACAACGCGTTGATTTTCAATAAAATAAAAAAAGTCATCCCGTGGAAACGGGACGACTTCAACGATTGCTTGCCATATGAAAAAAAGCTAAATTACTTAGTCTCAGCAGGTGCAGCAGCAGCAGCAGTGTCAACAGCAGCAGCCATTGTATCAACAGCAGGAGCCATTGTGTCAGCAGCAGGAGCTTCTACAGCAGTTGTGTCAGCAGCTGGTGCAGTTTCAGAACCACCACATGATGCGAGGGCTACGATAGCCAAGATTGCGAAAAACTTTTTCATTCTTTTGGGTTTTTTGAATGTTAAAATTGAATAATTGTGAATTAATACGCAAAGTAAAAGAATGTAACCCGATATTTGAAAGAATTTTTTTTTGTTGCTTTGTGGGTTACAAAGAACCAAGAAAAGGTATTAAATAAGCGAATTGTGGCAACTCAAGATCAGGAATTAGCGGTTTTTAGGGCCATTGGCAACAACGACAAAGCTGCGATTGAATCAGTTTATAGTGAAAACTACGCCTTGATTCAACATTTTGTCATCAGTAACAATGGTACAGAGGATGATGCAAGGGATATTTTTCAGGAGGCTATGATGGTCCTTTATGAAAAATCCAGGCAGCCTGAATTTGAACTGACTTGCCAGATCAGGACTTACCTCTATTCAATTTGCAGAAGGCTTTGGTTAAAAAAGCTTCAATATGCAAGAAGAATAGAGACCCAGGTGGAAAATTTTGACAAGCTGGTACCTGTAGAGGAGGATTTAGAGGAACATGATAAGCTGACCTTACAGTACCAAACCATGCGGACAGCCATGGGAAAAATTGGAGAACCTTGTAAAAGTCTGATTGAAGCATTTTATGTGCACAGAAAAAACATGCATGAAATTGCTGGTTTCTTTGGGTACACGAATGCCGATAATGCCAAGAACCAGAAATATAAATGCCTGGTGAGATTGAAAAAATTGTTCTTCGCTCAATATAAAAACGCTTAATTAAGAAAATGGACCAATCACAAATAGCCGAAGTAGTTGAAAGATACCTCAAGGGTGAGATGGACAGCCAGGAAAAACAGGCTTTTGAAGAGGCCCGTAAAAACAATCCTGAGCTTGACCAGGCCGTTGTAGAATACCATTTCTTTTTTGAGGAAATGGTGCGTTATGGCGAAGTAAGAAGATTTAAGTCCAATTTATACGACACGCATCACACATTACAGGAGAGCGGTGAAATCAAAGAATTAAAGCTGACGGCTGGCACACGTATTATTAATATGTGGAACAAATACCGCAGAGTAGTTGCAGTTGCAGCGTCAATAGCAGGTATCACCACCTTGTTCATCAGTGGTATGATCACCCTATTCTCTCCTAATCGTCCAATCAGGGATATTGAAGAATTGAGAAGAAAGGTGAGCAACCTCGAAAAACAAACCAGCAACCAAACAGCTGAAATCAAGAATTTCAAATCAAAAATAGAACCCGGTGCAGATGTGAAGTTTGGTGGAACAAGCTTTTTGATTGATCAAAAAGGATACTTGGTTACAAGTGCCCACGTTTTGAAAGGTGCCAATAGAATATATGTTCAGAGTAACGACGGCATCGATTATCTGGCAGAGATTGTTAAACAAGATCTATCTACAGATATCGCTATTTTAAAGATAAACGACGAAGAGTTCAAAGCACCTAAGCTTCTGCCTTACGGTCTTGGTAAATCAAAGTCAGATTTAGCTGAACCTGTATTCACAATGGGATATCCAAAGGATGAGATTGTTTACAATGAAGGTTACCTCAGTGCAAAATCTGGTTTAATGGGTGATACCATGTCTTTTCAGATCACCATCACTGCAAACCCAGGTAACAGTGGCGGACCTGTCTTCAACAGAAACGGAGAAATCATTGGTATCCTGAGTGCAAGACAAGCTTCGGCCAATGGTGTTGTATTTGCGACCAAAGCAAAATACATCCAGACCTTAGTTGATGAAATAAAAAGCTCAGACAAAGAAGAGAACATCAAAATCAAAACAGTTTCAACACTGAAAGGAATTTCAAAGCCAGAACAGGCAAAGAAAGTACAGGACCATATTTACATGGTTAAGGTAGTATTGAGCTAATCAATTGTCTTCAAAAAAACATTCATTGATTATTTCCAGAGTCCCGCTGGATACTCACCATTGTTGAGCAAAGTTTCAATTGCTTCTTTCACTGCAGGAGCATCTTCTTTATATGTAACCCCAAACCATATTGCAGAAGTTGGTATTACTTCTACCTTGCCATCGGTTTCATTCATGAAACGATCAGCAACAATAGGAATAAAGAATTCAGATTTCTCTTCAGTTCCTCTTTCTTTTAAAAACTCCTGAAACAAAACAGAAGAGTATTTAAAAACAGAAGGATGAAAGCACCAGAAATTCATGGAGACGATTGTATTGTAGTTTAATAATTTTGGCTCTAGTCCATCTTCAGCAAGAATCTCCCCTCCTCGTTCAGCAATATTCAATCGTTCCACTACTCCTGTTAGATTTCCAGAATCATTTACACTACAGACTCCACGGTTTACTGTTCCGTGACTTGACAAAGTTTGTTTCAATTGATACCCAATGATTGCATAATTCCGCTCATTACATCCATCTGTTAAAAAAGCATACGCTTTTTCAAAAGCATCTCTACCATAGAAATCATCAGCATTGATTACTGCAAAGGGTTCAGCAATATCATCTGCTGAACACAATACCGCATGGGCCGTCCCCCATGGCTTCGTACGTGTACTTAACCTAGGATATCCATCAAGATGTGCGTCTAAATGTTGATACACATAAGCAGTCTCTATCTTACCCTTTAACTTAGGTTCAAAGATTGCTTTAAATTGCTCAGCAAATTCTTCCCGTATAACAAAAACGACTTTCCCAAATCCCGCTCTAATGGCATCATAAATTGAATAGTCCATTATCGTTTCACCTTCCGGACCAAAAGCCTCAATTTGTTTCATACCCCCATATCTCGAGGCCATACCTGCAGCAAGAATCAATAACGATGGTTTCATTAGGTGCAATTTAGGGAGCAAAAATAGTTTGAAATAACAAGGCATCAAAATACGAACTTTACAAGACTCATGTTAAATAATACTTTAATACAACTAGTTCCAAACAAAACAGCAGAGATTCAGGGTATTTCGGTATCCATACTGCGGCTGGATCTCATACATCCCGTGGTATCTGGAAATAAAATTTTCAAGCTGAAATACTACCTCGAAGCTGCATTAAATGAAAAAAAACAGCGACTCATCACCTTTGGAGGCGCTTACTCTAATCACCTGGTAGCTACTGCTTTTGCAGCTCAACAAAATGGTTTAAAGGCTTTAGGATATGTTAGAGGTGAAGCACCTGAAAAACTATCAGATACGCTGAGCGACTGCCTTAACTATGGCATGGAGTTAAAATTTGTACCAAGATTGGATTATGATGCATTGCAACTAGATGCAATAATGAGAGAAAATACTGATGCTGTTGTTATACCTTATGGAGGTCACGGGCGTCTTGGAGCATTGGGTGCAAGAGAAATACTTGCGTTTGAAACAGCACAAAATTTTGATACAATCATGGCCTCTTGTGGTTCCGGAACAATGGGAGCAGGTTTATTGGCAGCACTTAACAACAAGCAAAAACTTTTTCTTTTCTCAGCAATGAAAAACAATTTTTCTATTGAAGCAGAAATAAAATCCGTTTTGCTGAAAGAAGAATATCTAAACAAATCTTTTGAAATCAATCACCACTACCATTTTGGAGGCTTTGCAAAAAAGGATGATCATTTACTAGAATTCATGAATGCATTTTACAAGGAAACAACTATCCCTACAGATTTTGTATATACTGGTAAACTGGTCTATGGGATGAACGACATGATTCAAAAGCAACTCATACCAAGAGGTTCTAATATTTTACTGATCCACAGTGGTGGGTTACAAGGAAACAGATCCCTTAAAAACAAGGAACTTATTTTTTGAACGAACCTTGTTAACTTTGTTAGGATGCCATTTAAGATTTCCAAGATTGCTGTCGCCATTCTCCCTCTCCTTTTTTCATTGGTTGTGTCAACCCGTGCGCAAGACAGCTTGCCCAATTTTTCAGTTGATGTCCGTAATGGCGCCATCATTATTGGCTGGATCAATCCTTACAACGATATCGCTCAATTGATCATACAACAATCCAAAGATTCAATTAGTGGATTCAGGTCGATTGTTACCATGCCAGATCCCGCTGCAGTAACCAATGGCTTTGCTTATAAAAAACCTTACAGCGAAAACTATTATTACAGGATATTTTATCTAAGATCCGGTAGTCGCTATATGTTCACCGCACCCAAAAAACCGACTCCAGAAATTAAACAAGTATCCCAAAAGTCTATACAGGACAAACCAACTGAAAATTTGATTACATCTCCCAAGCAGGTTGACAGTATTATTAAATCAAATCCAAGCATTGTCACTGATATCAAAAAAGGATTAAAAGCCGATTCAGTTGTCTTAGAAAAAATCGATAGCGTATTTCGCGTAAATCCAGAAAAGGCAATGAAAATCATTCGCTATGTAGATCAAGTTGCATCACCTCTTCAAAAAATTGACTACACCACAAAAGATGACATATTCAATCCTTCTGGTTTTATATTCACCAACAATGAAGGAAATCTTGTCATTGCCTTACCAGATGTTCACAAAAAGAAATTCAGTTTGATTGTACAAACCAAAGAGGGTACTCCAGTCTTTGAAATGAAAAATATAAAAGAACCTTTACTTCAAATTGATAAATCCAATTTTTATAAAAGCGGCTGGTTCAAATATGAATTGTATGAAGCAGGAAGACTAAGAGAAAAAAACAGGTTCTATATACCTGAAGATATCAAATAAAATCGCTTTCAAAAACTTCAGCAAATTTTTCTTTGATCTGTGTTTTAACAACTTCCATGTCTAATGTGCGCCCCAATTCCTTTTCGAGTGAAGTCACTTGTTTATCAGGTATCCCACAGGGAACAATCATTGTAAAATAATCGAGGTTAGTATTGACATTTAAAGCAAAACCATGCATCGTCACCCAGCGACTGCATCTCACACCCATAGCACAAATTTTTCTGGCCTTCATTTTGTTATCAGGATCTAACCAAACACCAGTTTCACCCTTACTCCTATCGCCCTTTAAGCCATAGATAGCAAGAACTCTTATAATTACTTCTTCGAGTGACCTCAGGTATTTTCCAATATCAGTGTAATACTTTTCCAAATCTAATATTGGGTAGCCAACAACCTGACCAGGGCCATGAAATGTAATATCACCTCCACGGTTAGTGGGATAATAAGCAATGTTTCTTTTTGCAAGCTCCTCCTTTGATATCAATACATGGGCTTCATCTCCACTTTTTCCTAAAGTATATACTGGCGGATGTTCACAAAAAAGTAAATGGTGTTTTGTTTCTTCAGTCGTTTCCCCTTTTACACGCTGTGATTTAATCGATGTATTGGCCTTTAGCAAGCTCTCCTGATACTGCCAAGCTTCTCCATATTCTATGGTACCCAAATCCTTGAAAATTACATCTTGCCGCATTTAGAAGCTATTGGTCAACAATCAATTAACTTTGCAAAAATAAGCAATATGCCGCAGGAGGAAATAGAAGATCTACAAAATGAGGAAAACATCGACCAGAGTTCGGAAGAACTTTACGAGCGGCTCACCTTGGTAGTAGACAAGGGGCAAGAACCATTGCGCATAGATAAATTTCTACTCAATAGGGTTGTAAATACCTCCAGGAATAAAATTCAAAATGCAATTGACAATGGAATGGTCTTGGTCAATAACCAAAAAATCAAATCCAATTATAAAGTCAAACCCGAAGACCAAATTATTTTCTATTCAGATACAGACCCCGTTACATACGAAATCGTTCCTGAAGAATTACCACTGAATATTGTTTTTGAAGATGACCATGTAATGGTGATCAATAAACCAGCAGGCATGGTTGTGCACCCAGGTGCAGGAAATTTTACAGGAACGCTCATCAATGGTGTTGCCTGGCATTTGAAACAACAACAACCCGATTTAGACGAGTCTAAATTACCGAGATTTGGGATGGTGCATCGGATTGATAAAAACACGAGTGGACTAATTGTTCTTGCTAAATCTGAATTGGCAGCCGTAAAACTTGCCAAACAATTCTTCGACCATACTGTACAGCGCAAATACATGGCCTTGGTTTGGGGAAACTTTGATGAGACTGGAGGAACCATCACCGGACATATCGCCAGACATGCTCGTTTCAGAAAACTGATGGATGTGTATCCTGAAGGTGACCATGGAAAAGAAGCCATTACCCATTATACTGTATTGGAAGATTTGAAATATGTAAGCCTTGTAGAATGTGTTCTTGAAACTGGAAGAACACATCAAATCAGGGTTCACATGCAACATATTGGGCATTCACTATTCAATGATGATGTATACGGCGGGAACAGAATATTAAAAGGAACTGTATTCACCAAATACAAGCAGTTTGTCGATAATTGTTTTGAAATCTGCAACCGACAAGCATTGCATGCCAAAACATTAGGCTTTATTCATCCCGCAACTGAAAAAGAGATGTTGTTTGAAAGTGAATTGGCTGAGGATATGCAAAAAGTAATTGAAAAATGGAGAGGCTATACCAGCAGTAATCATTTCAATGAAAGATCATAAAGGGTTGCAGTAAACAATCCTCGCTCACTACCCTTTATCAATACACCCCAGTTTCCATCATAGCGAATAAGCTTGGGATAGAGCAAGCCGCCGATCTTGTCAATCTCTACATGCATGTTTACATCAAATCGATATACACCAGCATTGTAAGTCATTTTATAATCTCTCTCAATAACCTCAAAGGTTTCATAATCAAACCATGTAGTCATCTCGTCTATTACTACTTCGTCTTTCTTAAAGAAAGACAAATCCTCTTTTACTTTTAATGTAAAGACATAGGCAGTTTTGCCTTTGTATTCCTGAATATCAACAATAAAATCATAGAGATCACTTCGACGGGTATCGAATACCTGCACCTTATTTCCCATCAATGGTATTCCCTGGATATCTTTTCCTGGATTAAAGAACAACATCTTTAATTGTTCTTTTCTTTTATCAATACCTTTTTTTCCTCTAATACTTCTTTCAATATCTCCTATCACATTAGTTTGTCCGCATACGGTGTCCTTAGAAAAAAACAAAGAAGCATAAAGCTCTCCGGTATAGTAGTTTGGTGTTCCCGTTTTATCAAAATAATCCCCAGTCACTTTTTCCTCTAACACATTGGTAACGCGACACCCATTGTCGGCCCATTGGCGGGTCTTGCTGTATAAACTTGATTCTACTCTCCCCTTTTTATCAAACATTCTTACATCATTGATTGAACTGTAATTAAGAATGCGCAAATTTTTAAACGCTTTATAAAAAGTAGAGTCTTGTTCAACTCGTTTTATGAATCCAGGTACGTTAGTCCCTTTTCGAATAACAACTGGCGTAAGTGTAACCTCTCGTCCACCCACAGACAAAAGAGTATCCTTCTCTTGAGCGAAAAGGTTAGCACAGATACATAAAAAAAGCAGGGATAAGACCAATGGTTTCATCCCTGCAAAGATAACAAGTTAAGAAGCGATTTACTTATTTCTTGTTTTGTGGCATATCTCTGTTCATTTCCATGATATCAACTGACTGTGAAAAATCACCCAGCAACCATTTGCTGAAATAATCTCCCATCAACCAGAAATGGTATTCAGTCATATCACCATAACCATGTCTTTGTCCGGGTAATACCACCAAGTCAAATCTTTTGTTTGCTTTGATCAATGCATTGGCCATGCGAATGGTATTTCCAGGATGCACATTGTTGTCGATATCACCAGTAGAAAGCATCAATCTTCCTTTCAGGTTTTTAGCAAGCTCAGAATTCTTTTCAATTGCATACAAGAAGGTTGTATCACCTTTGTCTGTAATCTGTTCTCTTACACCATGGTGCTTCTCACTCCACCACCTGTTGTAAATATTATTCTCATGGTTACCTGCAGAAGACACAGCCACTTTAAAGAAATCTGGATAGACCAACATAGCGGCAGTCGACATAAAACCACCACCCGAATGTCCGTGAATACCTACCCTGCTTGCATCTACATATTTATGTCTTTGTCCCAATTGCTCTATCACCGTTTTTTTATCCGCCAATCCATAATCTCTCAAGTTTCCATATCCGTAGTTATGGTACCATTTTGATCTAGATGGATGACCTCCTCTATTACCAAGCGTCACAACCACAAATCCAAACTGCGCTAACCTATCAATTCGATCCATGCTTCTGCCAAAGGCCTTGTTGACTGATTCAGTTTGTGGACCTGGATAAACATAGGCGATGATGGGATATTTTTTGGTTGAATCAAAATCAAATGGCTTGTACATTACGCCATACAAATCCGTGATGCCATCATCTGCTTTTGCAGTAAATGGTTCTGGGAATTTATATCCCGATTGCATCAAAGCAGAGAGGTCTGCTTTTTCAAGATCCATTACTTTTTTACCATTTGCATCGTATAAAGCAGAAACCGGTGCAGTATTGACTCTTGAAGAATTATTGATGAAGAATTTTTTAGCGTCATCTAAAACGACAGCATGATCAAAATCACCGCTGTTCAGCAACTTCACACCACTGCCATCCAATCCGGCTTTATAAAAATGCAAATAGTAAGGGTCCTCACCAGTTTCTTTACCATTGGCAGTAAAATAGACTGTCCTGGTTTTTTCATCAAAACCTTCAATTTCTTCCACATGCCATGGTCCGCTAGTTACCTGACCCTTCAACTTTCCATCCGCATCATAATGATATAAGTGTGCCCATCCATCTTGTTCACTCCAGTGAATGAATTCTTTACCATTATTAAAGAACAAAGGCTTTCTGATTTCGATGTAGGTATTAAGGCGCTCTTCTACAAGCACATTTACTTTTGAAGAAGTGATGTCGTAAGAACAAACGTCAATTTTCTTTAAATCTCTGCTTGTCCTGCTGAAGTAGAAACGGTTATCGTCCCCCAACCATTTCATAGGACGGTGTTCTTCATCACGCATTTTCTTTTCCATGTCTGCTGGCCAAACCGCGACTTCCTGGTCTTTGAATTGCTCAACACCAATACGCAGCATTTTTTTATCAGCAACAGCAAACAAATACATTTCTCTCACAGGCGCTTCTTTTTCTCCTGGCATATGGTATTTGTAGGACTCTAGTGTTGGACGTGGTTCAGCAATACTGTTCAACACCCACAAATCTTTTACTTTACGACTATCGGTTCTAGTCACCACAAAATGCTGTGAGTTAGGCGACCACATCACAGCTACATATTTCCTTTTCTTAGCATTTGCAAGTTGCTCTACATTGCTCTCACCAAATCCTTCACCATAACCATAGTATTGAATACCATCTTTTGTAAGTTGTTCTTCAACAATTGTGCTATCCTGATCATTGAGTGCTGCCTTTCTCATGTTGGCAGTATCCATGCGATAGAGGTTGAAACTCTTTGCATACACAACCCATTTTTGATCTGGAGAAACATTTGCCCAGGATGGTTTGGCGACTGGCTTCTTGTGGTCTTTCAACTCTACCAATGAATCTGCGCTGATGTTGTATTCGAAATAGAAAACCTTTTTTTCTTTTGCAGCATTTCCTTTTTTAGTGCTATCCTTTTTCTCTACATCCAGACTACTCTTTACTTCAAAGCGAATCCAGTTGTCATCGCGAACAAACTTGAGGTTCTCAATGGAAAGATGTTTTCCATCAAAAGGATCTTTTACGATACGTGTAAGGTTCGCAGCTAATTTATCATTATCGAACATGGGCGTTTTGGTCATTTTCACAGGATCGACTACCATCCATTTTTTACCCGCTGTCGTTTCGTACATGTACCAAAACTTATTTCCGGATTTGGTCCAGTGTGGGTCTACTGAAGTAGAAAAAATCATTTTCTCTAATCGCTTAGGAGAAAATCTGGATGCCAAATCATAATTGGCTTTTTGGTGATAGTTCTGCTGTGCAGATACCAGACAAACAGACAAAAGTGTTGCCAAAACGAATACTATTCTTTTCATGTGCAGATAATTTCGGTTATGGTTAAAGATAAAGCCAAAATGGTTAAATTGAACCTGTATGGAAAACTTACGTTATATCTTTTTATTACTCAGCTTTTACCTATTAAATATGACAGAAACAACAGCACAGAAAACCTTATCCTACCTGGCTTTGGGCGACTCTTACACGATTGGTGAAAGCTTGCCACTTGAAGATAATTTTCCACACCAGACAGTCGCCTTACTGCGCAAAAAAGGAATATCTATCACAGCGCCTGAAATTGTGGCTAAGACGGGGTGGACGACCGATGAACTAATGGATTCAATTACAAAACGGTCTTTAAAAAGCAATTACGATTATGTTAGCTTACTGATCGGAGTTAACAACCAATACAGAGGAAGAGATATTGCAACCTATCAAAAAGAGTTTGAACAATTATTACTACAAGCCATTCAATTTGCAGGAGGTAAACCTGAACATGTTTTTGTACTCAGCATACCTGATTGGGGAGCTACACCTTTTGCTGAAGGAAGAGATAGTGAAAAAATCGAGAGAGAGATTGACCAGTTCAATGCAGCTAACTTGAAAATAGCTCAACAATACAAAGTGCACTATTTAGAAATCACAGTTGGTACCCGAGAAGCAAAACAAGATTTAAGCCTGGTAGCAGAAGATAAACTGCATCCATCCAAAAAAGAATATGCGAGATGGGCAGAAAAGTTAAGTCGCGCTATTGAACAAACACAATAAGTTACTTGCGCAGGCTCTTGAAAAGCTGGAAGATCATTAGTCCTATAAATACAACCAATCCTACTTTAATTTCTTTGTCGTATTTCTTAGCAAAAGATTTTAGATCCATCTGAACTAGTTTTTAATGAAAGTTGCCATTTCTTCAGCATATGCTTTGGCTTTTGCAGCAGCAGCTGAAGCGAAGTCATCCTTACCCGAAGCAAAAATAATATCTCTGCTGGAATTCACCAGTAACCCAATTTCTTTGTTCATTGCTTTTTGAGAAATCTCACTTAAACTTCCCCCTTGGGCACCAACACCTGGCACAAGGAAAAAATGATCGGGTGCAATGGAACGGAGGTTAATGAATTCATCGGCGCGTGTTGCACCAACCACAAACATTAAATTATCAGGTGCACCCCATGTTGCTACGGTTCTGATGACTTTTTCATAGAGTCGCTCTCCACCTTCCAATGATTTCAATTCAAAATCATGTGCTCCAGGATTTGAGGTGAGTCCCAATACAATTGCCCACTTCCCTTCAAATTGAAGAAATGGTTTTACGCTGTCCTCTCCCATATACGGCGCAATGGTAATTGCATCAAAAGGCAATTGTTTTAAAAAGGCTATAGCATATTGCGTTGAAGTATTTCCAATATCACCACGTTTGGCATCTGCAATTTTAAAATGAGTAGAAGGAATATAATTGACTGTTTTTTCCAATGCAGCCCATCCTTTCAAACCCTGTGCTTCATAAAAAGCGGTGTTGATCTTATAAGCCACACAATAGGGCAAGGTTGCATCAATGATGGCTTTGTTGAAGGCAAAAATAGGATCCTCTTCATTGCTTAAATGGGCAGGTATCTTTGCAGGATCTGTATCGAGTCCAACACAGAGATAACTTTTCTTATGTTTTATCTGCTCAACCAATTCATTTCTGTTCATATCAAAAGGATATTAACTAATTATATCGAGGCAAGAATTTCTTCCATCGATTGGTGAAAGTTCCAGATATCGTTGAAAGAGTTATACAAAGGTACTGGAGCTAATCTGATAACGTTGGGTTCTCTCCAATCTACCATGAACCCTTTTTCAAATAGTCGGTCGTATACTTGACGGCCTTTTTCGTGAAACAAAAGAGAAACCTGGCAACCCCTTGAAGCAGGAGTCAGGCAAGTGAAGAGAGGCGACCGAAGAGTTTGAATAGATAAATCAAGAAATGACTTGACCTTAGCTTGTTTATCCAATACAGTTTTCCATCCTGCTTCTTCAAAAATTTGCAGAGAGGCTTTTAGGCAAGCATAAAGAATCATAGACGGTGTTCCTAACTGCCAACTGGTTGCATCTGGGGCAGGATTAAACGATTTGTGCATTTTAAATCGTTCTTCTTTTTTGTAACCCCACCATCCAGTGAGTCGGTTAATTTGTTTGTTGTGTAAGTGAGTATCGTGTACAAAGATGGCACCAACAGCTCCTGGTCCACCATTCAAATATTTATAAGAACACCAGCAAGCAAAATCAACTCCCCAGTCGTGCAATTTCAATTCTGCATTCCCAATGGCATGTGCTAGATCGTAACCTACCATTGCTCCTGCCTGCTTTGAAGCTTTTGCGATTCTTTCTAGGTCAAATAGTTGCCCGGTGTAATAATTCACCCCACCAATGAAAACCAATGCAATTTCATCTGCGTGCTTTTCAATTGCAGCAACAATATCTTCATCTTGAATAGCAGCACCCTCTTGCTTCGGCTGAATTTCAATCAAGTGTTCAGCAGGATTTAATCCAAGGTGTTCTAAATAAGATATTACTGCATATTGATCACTTGGAAAAGCTTTCGCCTCGACTAACATTTTGTTGCGCTTGCCTTGTGGTTTAAAGAAGCTCACAAACATCAAGTGAATGTTGACTGTAAGCTGACTCATCACACTGATTTCCTGTTTTTGTGCTCCGGCAATTACAGAAAGAGGACCAACCAACTGATCATGCAACTCCATCCATGGACGTTCTCCTTTGAAAAAAGATTCTACCCCTTCATTACCCCATTGGTGTAATATATAATCAATTGCATGGGCTGTCGTTTTAGGCTGAAGACCTAAGGAATTACCCAAGAAATAAGTCCTTTGCACACCATCCTGCTCTGGGATGATAAACTTTTTCCTAAACCCACTCAATACATCTTCTTTGTCGAGTTGATCAGCATATTTTTTAGTCAATTCCATAATTAAATTTAATTAAATACTACCGGTTCTACCACCATCCACTGGAATAGTGATACCATTGAGATAAGATGCTGCAGGCGATGCTACAAATGCAGCGACTGCAGCTATTTCAGCAGGGGCACCAAATCTTTTTGCTGGCACAGAATTCTTCATGGTTTGCAACATTGTTTCTTTATCTACACCTTCCCTTGCTGCAAATCCCTCGGCCACTGCATCCAGTCGGGTTGTTGAAATGAATCCCGGTAACAGACTATTCACGGTTATACCATGAGCAGCCAATTCATTGGACAAAGTTTTGGCCCATGAAGCTACAGCAGCCCTTATCGTATTGGAAACACCTAAATTATTGATAGGAATTTTAACAGATGTGGAAATCACATTAATGATTCTCCCCCAGCCTTTTTCCTTCATATGAGGAATAACTGCTTGTGCCAAAATATGGTTACAGATCAGGTGTTGCCTAAATGCAAGTTCAAATGCTGACGCATCAGCTGAAGCAATTAGTCCCGCTGCTGGCCCTCCTGTATTATTGATCAATATGTCGATTGCATGCTTTGTATTCAATTCAGCAATTACCAGCTTTAACCTATCAAGATCTGTAAAATCAACAACTGCATAATGATGCTTTTGCCCCTCTGATGTATTCAATTGGGCAATAGCTTCTTTTAATGCTTCTTCATTTCTAGCCAATAAAACACAATTGGCGCCAAGGTCTGCCAATGCAATTGCAATAGCGCGACCAATACCTTGTGAGGCGCCACAAACCAATGCTGTTTTTGATTGTAGTGAAAGATTCATCATAACAACTATTCTTCCTCTTGCATTTCACTGCGAAGCTTGTCAGACACTTTTACTAAAATTTTATCGATACGATGACCATCCATATCAATAATTTCAAAAGAAAATCCTTTCCAATCGAATTGATCTCCAGTAGATGGAATACGTTCTAGTTGATGTAAAATAAAACCAGCTAGTGTATCAAATTCTTGTTCACCTTCATTCATCCAATCGGCTTTTTCAAACCTCGTTAAAAAATCATAGAATGGAATCTGAGCGTCTACCAGGAAGCTGCCATCTTCTCTTTCAACAATTTCATAATCTTGTAAATCAAGCTGAGGTAAATCGCCAACAATGGCTTCCAGAATATCATTCAGCGTTACCAATCCAAGCAAGGTGCCATATTCATCCACTACAAAGCTGGTGTGGATTTTGGACTGTTTAAACTTTTCGAGCAGTTGATAAGGACTGATATTTTCTGGAACGAAAAGAGGAGTTTCCATTACTTCTTTAAAAGAGATGTCGTCTGGGTTAACGTACATGTCTTTTATGGAAACGATGCCTTTGATGTTATCGATAGATTTATCACATACAGGATATACTGAATGTGGTTCTTGAAGTATTTTTTCTCTGATACTGTTTTCGCTATCATTCAAATCGAACCAGATGATATCACTTCTATGCGTCATCAAGGAAGTAATATTTCTATCTCCCAAATGAAACACCCTTTGTATAATTTCCTGCTCTGTTTCTTCAATCGCACCGTGTTCTGTCCCTTCGTTAATAATTGCTTTTATTTCTTCTTCGGTCACCTGCGTTTCATCCGGTTTGAGTCGGAATATTTTCAAAACCAATGTAGATGTTTTAGAAAGCAACCAAACAAACGGATGAGTAAACCTGGAAATAAAAAGCATAGGTCCCGCTACCGTTTTTGCAATAGCCTCAGGATTAGATAATCCTACACGCTTGGGTATCAGTTCCCCAAAAACAAGTGAGAAAAATGTGATGACAATTACCACTGCCACTGTAGCCAGCTCATTGCTGTAAGCAGACATTGGGTGAGAAAATTGAAAGTATTTCTCTACATCATCCACTATTCGCTCTCCTGAAAATATACCTGTGAAAATACCGATGATGGTAATTCCTATTTGCACCGTAGAAAGAAATGAATCTGGATGTTGAGCTAGTGTCAACGCTCTTTTGGCACGTAGATCTCCTTTGTTTGCCTGTCCCTCCAGCCTGGCTTTTCGTGCAGAAACCAGCGCTATTTCAGCCATGGAAAAAAATCCATTGATCAATATGAGAAGGAACAGGATAATTAAATCGTTCATATACTTGATTGCTGTAAAGATAAGGTCTGGTTAGCTATTCGCGCTCCTAACCAGCCAAAAAGCATCCCCAATAAACCCCCAACCAGCACATCTGAAGGGAAATGGACACCAACGTATACCTGAGAATAGGCTATAAATGCTGCCCAGACAAACAAATACTTAAACCAGGGAGAAATTTTTCCCATCGTGAAGTAGGCATAAGCAGCAAAAGCAAAATGGTTGACAGCATGAGAAGAGGTAAAACTTCCATTTGCTCCACAATATTTCGCTAAAAACCGGAGATAATGGATCATGTTAGGATCTCTACAGGGCCGTGGACGATTGAAATAATCTTTAATAAAATGACTGCTGATTAAATCAGAAAAAGCTATTAAAGATATTGCACCTAAAAACCACCAGATACCTTTTTTGCCGTAAAGTTGCACTACATATATAAGAATGAAAAGATACAGGGGTACATGGAAGATAGATTCCCGCATGAATAGCGTGAGTTTATCCAAAATAGGATGAATACCAACCCTGTTAACCAGAAGCAATACTTCATAGTCGATATACACCAATTGTTGCAAAAGAGATAGCCCTTCTGCCTGTATAAAATCCATATTGCAAAAATAAACAGAAATCTGTGTATTGATAGCTTTTTACATGTTTAACCAATTGTTTATGAATTCATTCATTTTATTCGAAAATGGACTTGCAATAGCCATCCCTTTTGCGTAAATTTGCACCCACAAAAAGCACCAATCTTGGCACTCATAAAAAGCATTTCTGGAATCAGAGGAACTATCGGAGGAAAACCTGGTGTGTCTTTATCACCTTTGGATGTTGTAAAATATACTGCAGCTTTTGGTCAATGGGCAATCAGCAAGGGAAACAAAAAAATCGTCATTGGCAGAGATGGAAGAATAAGCGGTCCCATTGTTTCGCAACTCGTTGCTCAAACTTTGGTTGCATTGGGTGCTGAAGTTATTGACCTTGGACTTTCTACCACACCAACAGTCGAGTTTGAAGTAGTAGCAGAACAGGCAGCTGGAGGAATCATAATTACTGCAAGTCATAATCCAAAAGAGTGGAATGCATTGAAACTTTTAAACGAAAAAGGTGAGTTTATCAGTGCCGAGACCGGAACTCAAATTCTGAACGATGCAGACCAGGAAAATTTAGAATTTGCGGGGGTAGAACAAAGTGGAAGCTACACGTATAAACCTGACCATGCTGAACGTCATCTTGACGCCATACTAGCCTATCCCCTGGTAGATACAGCATCCATCAAAAAGAAAAATCTTAAAGTAGTTGTAGATGCCATCAATAGCAGCGGTGCCATTTTCGTTCCTGCACTTCTTCAAAAACTTGGACTTGCAAAAGAAAATATTATTGTTTTAAATGCTGAAGTAAACGGAAAGTTTGCTCATAACCCAGAGCCTTTGCCTCAAAACCTTACTGCACTATCAGCTGCAGTATTGGCCAACAAAGCAGATTTGGGAATTGCAGTCGACCCGGATGTCGATCGCCTTGTGCTGGTTTGTGAAGACGGTTCTATGTTTGGCGAAGAATACACACTGGTGGCAGTATCAGATTATGTATTGAGCAAAAGAAAAGGCGACACAGTAAGCAACCTCTCCTCTACAAGAGCCTTGAAAGATATAACAGAGAAATACGGCTGCAATTACCATCCTGCTGCTGTAGGCGAAGTAAATGTGGTTGCAAAAATGAAAGAAGTCAATGCGGTAATTGGTGGAGAAGGCAATGGGGGTATTATTGTACCCGACTTCCATTATGGCCGGGATGCTTTAATTGGAATTGCACTCTTTTTAACCCAGCTTTCTGCAAATGGCAAAACGGCTAAACAATTGCGCAACAGCTATCCCGATTATTTCATCAGCAAGAATAAGATTGAATTAGAAGGAAACATCAACCTCCCTTCAATTTTTGATAAAATCAAACTCAAATACAAATCAAACCCTGTCAATACAATTGATGGTTTAAGAATTGAATTTGATAAAGATTGGGTGCACTTGCGTGCAAGCAATACAGAACCCATTATTCGCATAATTGCTGAGAGTAGTTTTGAAACAACTGCAAATAATATTGCAACAAAACTCATCAAGGACATACAGGAGGCCTTATAGGCTCAAATCCGTATATTTGAAAAAAGCTCTGATTCATGTCTTCTCGTATCTATTTAGACAACGCTGCAACAACTCCCATTGATCCTTCGGTTGTTGAAGCAATGATGCCTTATCTCACTGATCATTTTGGGAACCCTTCTTCTATATATTCATATGGAAGGGAAAACAGATTAGCAATTGAAAAAGCGAGGAAATCTGTCGCTTCCATTTTACATGCACACCCATCAGAGATTTTTTTTACGAGTGGCGGAACAGAAAGCAGTAATACAGCCATTTTTGCAGCTGTAAGAGAATTGAAATGTAAACGAATCATTACTTCTCCTATTGAACACCATGCTACGCTCCATACTTGCACCTATCTTGAAACCAATGGTGAAGCTGAATTGGCATTTCTAAATATCTTACCAAATGGCCATGTAGACCTCGCAGATCTTGAAGAAAAATTAGCAGGTAGTGACCAAAAAACTCTGGTAACGCTGATGCATGCAAACAATGAAATTGGCAATATCACAGATTTAAAGAAAGTTGGTGAATTGTGTACACAACACCAGGCGATTTTTCATGCAGATACTGTGCAGACGGTCGGACATTTCCCCATTGATTTGTCGGCTACCCAGGTAGATTTTATTACAGGTGCTGCTCACAAGTTTCATGGTCCCAAAGGTGTAGGAATATTATACATCAATGGAAAAAACAAAATCCATCCGTTGATACATGGAGGAGGTCAAGAAAGAAACATGAGAGCTGGTACAGAAAATATCTATGGCATCATTGGTTTTGCCAAAGCGCTGGAAATTGCCACTGCACATCATGAGAAGGAAAAAGAACACATTCTGGGCATAAAGAAATATCTGAAAGAAAAACTAACAGCTGAAATTCCTGATATTGTGTTCAATGGCGACCCTGATGGAGAAAGCCTTTATACGGTGCTGAGCGCTGGTTTTCCGCAAAACGACAAAACTGATATGCTGTTGTTTAATTTAGACATCAGAAATATATGCGCTTCAGGTGGAAGTGCTTGCAGCAGTGGAGCCAACCAAGGCTCTCATGTTATTGCAGCTTTGAAAAAAGATCCTCAAGCAACCATCCGCTTCTCATTTAGTAAGTACAACAAGCTGGAGGAAATAGACACACTTGTTTCGCATCTCAAGGAGTTAATCTAACATCAAGAAAACTGCTCAATTAATTTTCTTTTTGATTTCATTCAACGCCACTAGGGCATCCACAGGTGTAAGGCTATTGATATCAATTGCTGACAACATTTTTCTAATCTCGTCAAACACCTCTGTGTGTGCATCAAAGATGGTAAGTTGCATACCCTGAGCATCTGGCGACAAATCCAGTTGCTCCCCCTCTGATTGCTTTTTTTCTAAGGCAGCTAACAATTGTCCAGCTCGGTTCACCAAAGACAAAGGCATTCCCGCCATTCTTGCCACATGAATACCAAAACTATGTGTACTTCCACCAGGTGCAAGTTTGCGCAGGAAAATAATTTTCTTATCAATTTCTTTATGGGTGATGTGATAGTTTTTCACACGTGGCAAACGCTTCTCCAATTCATTCATTTCATGGTAATGGGTGGCGAACAATGTTTTGGGTCTTTGCTTTGAATCATGCAAAAATTCTGCAATGCTGCAAGCAATTGAAATTCCGTCGTAGGTAGAAGTACCGCGACCAATTTCATCAAGTATAACAAGACTTCTGGATGAAATATTATTAATGATACTTGCGGTCTCATTCATTTCAACCATAAAAGTGGATTCGCCCCCACTCAAATTATCTGAAGCACCAACACGTGTAAAAATTTTATCTGTGATGGGGACTCTTGCTTTTTGTGCAGGAACATAACTACCCATATGAGCCATCAATGTAATGATAGCCGTCTGCCTGAGCAAAGCACTTTTACCACTCATGTTGGGTCCAGTAAGGATGATCAACTGACACTCCTCCTGATCCAATACCAAATCATTGGACACATATACTTCTCCTACTGGTAACAATTGTTCTATAACAGGGTGACGTGCAGCCTGCAAATGCAAATCATTATCTTCCTCCAATATCGGCTTGCAATAATTAAATTTATTGGCATTGAAAGCAAAAGAACAAATACAATCCAAGATGGCTACAACTTGTGCATTTTTCTGCATGGGCAAAATATACTCTTGCAATTCATTTAGCAATTGATCATAAATCATTGCTTCTAACTGTGCAATTTTATCTTCTGCACCCATGATCTTCTCTTCATATTCTTTTAGCTCAGGTGTGATATAACGTTCTCCATTTGTAAGTGTTTGCTTTCTAATCCAATCACCCGGCACCTTCTGCTTATGCGTATTGCTCACCTCCAGGTAATACCCAAATACATTATTGAATCCGATTTTCAATGAAGAAATGCCCGTATTCACAATTTCTCTTTGCTGAATTTCAACCAATACATTTTTCCCACCACTAGAAAGCGACCTGTAATGATCAAGATCCTGGTGCACGCCTTGTGCGATATACCCACCCTTGCTGGTTTGCGCAGGCGCCTCTTCAGTTATTTGTTTGAAAATTTTTTCCTTTATAAAACGACAACCATTGAGGTTATCTGCAAGTCGGCTTAAATAAGCATCATCAATTTCAGCAGCAACAGTTTTTATTATTTCAATTTGTTCTAAACCCTTTGCCAACTGCAACATTTCTCGTGGACCTAATTTCTTTGAAGGAAGTTTACTAACCAGCCTTTCAATATCACCACATGACTTTATATTTTGCAAGACTTTCAATCTCCACTCTTCATTGGCAATAATTTGTTCTGTGAGATCTAAACGTTCATTGATTTTTACCAGATCTACCAAAGGCATGAGCATCCAACGCTTCAGCAACCTGGCACCCATTGGCGATACAGTTGTGTCTAAGGTTTTTAACAATGTGGCTCCTTGTTCACCAGGACCATTTACCAACTCAAGGTTACGAATTGTAAACTGATCCATCCACAAATACTCATCACGGTTGATCCTGTGGATACTGGCGATATGGTGACAATTCGGATGTGCAGTATCCTGTAAATAATGGAGAATAGCACCTGCAGCCACAATGCCCTCTTGCATATCATCCACACCAAACCCTTTGAGCGAGTGTGTTCCAAAATGCCTTAATAAACCTTCTTCTGCATACCTGAAATCAAAAATCCATGCATCCAAACAATAGAAATAAAATTTCTTTCCAAACCTGTCAGCAAACAATTGTTGTTTGCCTTTTTGAAAAATAACTTCAGCAGGTTGAAATGTTTGCACGAGTTTATCAATATAATCGAAATCGCCCTCAGCAATAAAAAATTCACCTGTAGAAATATCCAGAAAGGATATTCCATTCTTATTTTCTCCCAATTGAATACCTGCCAGAAAATTATTACTGGTATGCTCCAGTAGTTTGTCATGAGTAGCAAGACCAGGTGTTACCATTTCAGTAACTCCACGCTTTACAATACCCTTTGCTTGCTTAGGATCTTCAAGTTGATCACAAATGGCGACTCTGTACCCTGCCTTCACCAACTTATGCAGATAGGTATCTAAAGCGTGATGAGGAAAACCTGCCAATTCAAGAGAGGAGGCAGCGCCATTATTTCGTTTGGTGAGCGTAATACCCAATACGGCTGAAGCCCTCACAGCATCTTCACCAAAAGTCTCGTAAAAATCTCCTACCCTGAATAACAGGATGGCATCAGGGTATTTTTGCTTTATCGCCCTGTGTTGCTGCATCAGTGGAGTATCTTGAACGCTTTTGGCCATACTTATTAAATGTAAAGAAGGATTTCAAAAATACGAAAGCAAATTCACCATTTTGTATATGGGGAAAAATCACACAAAATGGTGTTATTCTCGCAGTGAATACCTATTTTTAGTATCCCTGGTTTGTGTATGAAAAAATCAATTTTCCTAATTGTTCTGCTTATTTCATCTCTTTCTTATTTAAGAGCTCAGAACAGTTCAGTTATTGATACAGACCTCCCATTGCTCAAGATTCATACCAGAGGAGGTGTAATTACAAATGACCCCAAAATCACTGCAGATTTTAGTGTTATTAACAACGGTACTGGAAAAAGAAATAAGAGTACAGATACACCCAATGAGTACAATGGTAAAATTGGGGTTGAATATAGGGGACAATCTTCACAAGGGCAACCTTTAAGATCTTATGATATAGAACTTAGAGATGCTGCTGGTTTAGAAGCACCTACTCCACTGCTGGGAATGCCTGCTGAAAGTGATTGGGTGCTTTATGCACCATACATGGACAAGACGATGATGAGAAATTATCTCGCTTATACACTCACAAGAGAAATGGGAAGGTGGGCGTCAAGAGTGCGGTATGTAGAACTTATGTTAAATGATGAATACCAGGGTATTTATTTGCTTACTGAAAAAATCAAAAGAGATTCCAGTAGGGTGAATATCAGTAACCTTTTGCCAACAGATAACAGTGGAATTGAGCTGACTGGCGGATATATTTTCAGTCTTGATAAAGAACCAAACGGGTGGTTTTCTAATTTTCCTACACCTGGAGCGACTAACTTAACACCCAGACAATTTTCATATGTCTATCCTAAATTAGCAGATATTACCCCTCAGCAAAAAAACTATATCAAACAGGCAGTCGGTGATTTTGAGACATCCTTGAATGGTCCAAATTTTCAGGACCCCTCTTTTGGTGTTAGAAAACATGCCGACCTGTCAAGCTTCATAGATTTTTTGATCATCAATGAAATCAGTAGAAACGTTGATGGATATAGATTAAGTTCTTATTTCCATAAAAATAAAAATGTGACTGATGGCAGAATAAAAGCTGGACCAGCTTGGGATTTTGATCTAGGTTTTAAAAATGCTGACTACTGCGATGGAAGTCTAATTTCTGGTTGGGCCTATAAATTCAACTATGTTTGTCCAGGTGACGGTGCAGGCCTCATTCCCTTCTGGTGGGATCGCCTCATGCTTGACACTGCTTTTGTATCTTCCTTAAGATGCCGTTGGTTGGATTTAAGAAAAACTGTTTTATCAGAACAAAACATCAACAAACTCATAGATTCCGCAGACTTGGTTACTAAAGAAGCGAGAGGCAGACATTTTGTAAAATGGAACCTCTCAGGCAATCAATGGTGGAGGGGAATAAATCCAATTCAATCTTATGAAGTAGAAAGAGACATGATGAAATCATGGATCAAACAAAGAGCAGAATGGATTGATTTCAACTTGCAAAATAAAGGCTCTTGTGGTGATTGGCCAGCAGACAACAATGAAGCATTCATCATCAAAGCCTTTCCTAATCCTTTTCAGAACAGCGGCAACATCAGCATCCAAGTTAAGGAAGCACAAGGTATTCGCTTAGTGGTCATGGACATTAATGGAAGAACAATGACGCAAACTTTTAAAAATGTCTTTCGAGGCACTAATAATGTGAGCCTTGATGCAAGTAGTTGGCCAGCCGGAATTTACCAGATTATACTTACTACAGTTACAGGGGAGGTTTACAAGTACAGGATGATTAAACAATAGATGATAAACTTTTGTTATGTAAGTGACTGACCAAAATCATCTGACAGTCGGCTTGAATAACTTAGGTTTATAAAAATCAGGAATGTCTTCTGCGGGTAAAGTAAAATCCAGCTTTTCTTTTCACAACAAACCTACCTTAATCAGGGGTGGTGAGCCATATTTCTCTACGCTGACCAATCTTATTGAACAATCAGAAAAAAGTATTCAATTTCAAGTTTATATTTTTGAAGAAGACGAAACAGGTAATGCAATCTCCAATAAATTGATTGAAGCCAGAAAAAGAAATGTAGAAATACAGCTTTTATTGGACGGCTATGCATCGAGAAATCTTTCCACTTCATTTAAAGATCGGCTCAGAAACGCCGGAATTCAACTGAGGTTTTTCAATCCGATATTCAAAAGTGAAAAATTCTATTTCGGAAGAAGACTTCATCACAAGATTGTAGTCTGTGATGGGATATATGCCCTTGTAGGAGGCATTAACATTTCCAACCGCTACAATGATATGCCAGAAGCAGCAGCCTGGCTTGATTGGGCCATCCTCATTGAAGGTGACATCTCTTTTGAATTACATAAACTATGTAATCTTTTTTACGCAAAATGGAATAACAAGTTTATTGAACTTGATAAAAAATCAATCACAACAAAAATTGACACTTCTCTACATTGCCCCATGCGGATCCGAAGAAACGACTGGGTGATGAATAGAAATCAAATATCAGCTACTTATGTAGAAATGCTTAGAAACACGCAACATGAAATCATCATCATGTCGAGTTATTTTTTACCAAGCAATTTCATCCGCTCCAACATGGTAGCTGCACTAAAAAGAGGAGTTAGCATTAAATTGATTTTAGCTTCAACATCAGATATTGGAATTGCGAAATATGCAGAAAAATACCTCTACGCTTGGGCTTTAAGGCAAGGGATAATAATTTATGAATACAAACACAATGTTTTACATGGAAAAATAGCAGTATGTGATGAAAGGATTGTAACGATTGGTTCTTATAATATAAACGACATCAGTGCGCTAGCCAGTATTGAATTAAATATCGACGTAGAAGAAAAAATGTTTGCAGCAAAAGTAAAAGAAGAGCTGAATTCAATTATTGAGAATGATTGTGTCAGAATTGATCCTAAAGGATTTTATGCATCACAACGTATTTATGAAAAGCTATTACAATGGATGGCTTATCGAACATTTAGAATTGTATTCAAGCTATTTACCTTTTACTTCACAAAACAGCGCAAATGAAAACAAAGAAGAAAAGGGACTTCCCAGAGAAGGTTTGTCCCGCTTGCAACCGCCCCTTCCAATGGAGAAAGAAATGGGAAAAGATATGGGATGAAATAGTCTATTGTAGCGATAGGTGCAGAAAAAACAGAAACAAACCTCAGCAAGAACAATGATCTGAATCATCTTCAGCTCAACTTCAGCTTTATACATTTAGTCAAATTTTTTGACATGAATGGAGAATTGAATGAACAGCAAATCAATAATATTTTAACAAGCCAGCTCATAGGAAGATTGGCTTGTTGTGATGGGAAATACCCCTATATCGTTCCAGTCACATTTGCTTATGATGGTAATTATATTTACGCACAATCGGTTGAAGGGAAAAAACTAGACATGCTGAGAAAGAATCCAAATATTTGCTTTGAAGTCGACATTGCAAACGATATTTCCAATTGGCAAAGCGCAGTAATATTCGGACAGTATGAAGAGTTAGAGAAGGAGGATGCAGAAGAAGCCAGAATCCTCTTGTTCAGCAACGCCATGCCCCTAATGACGGGATCTTCTATCCACCAACATGAACATGATGAGGGAGAGGGACACGATATATCTGATAAGAGCAGGGTAAAACCTATTATGTTCAGAATAAAGATCAATGAAAAAACAGGAAGATTTGAATGTCAATAAATTTTAGGTATGCGCTTTGAGAACAGAGAGGACTCAGGTTTCCATTTGTCTGCCTTGTTACTTGAAAAAAAAATCAGAGCAGATTATGTTATTACTATTCCAAGAGGTGGAGTTCCTGTAGCAATTGTTATTTCGAAAAAATTACAACTTCCATTAAAACTGGTTTTTGTAAGAAAGCTTGGCCACCCTATCAACAAAGAATTTGCTATTGGTGCTGTTACTGAAAATAACCTAATGATTAACAATGATGTATTCATCAATAATAAACACCCAGAAATAGAATCACTAATCCAAAAAGAGAGAAAAAGAATACTTGAAATGAAGGCTAAATTTAATCATGAATACAACTTTCAAGAGGTAAAACAAAAAAACATCCTACTTGTAGATGATGGAATTGCTACCGGAACATGCATAGAACTAGCCATTCAAGAATTGAGAAAGAATGGGGTAAAGAGGATTACAGTAGCGACGCCCATTTGCCCATTTAATACTTATCAAAAGTTGAAAAATATTGCCGATGAAATCATCTGTTGTATAGTAGCTGATCAGTTTTCTGGCATTAGCGCTTATTTTCACAACTTTGAACAGTTGACAGATGAAGTTGTTGCATCATATTTAAATCAATTAAACGGTCCAGTTAGTCAACATTAATTCTATTTCTTAACCCCCTTAACTAAAGGGGTTGTCATTATTTTTTCTTAGTTTTATTAAGTACTTATACTTAATTGTTATTCATATTTAACCAAAATATTCCTCTTTAAGCAGGTATATAACTTTTTTGAGCATGGAATTCAAACGACTGAATAGTATGACAGGAAAAGACCCTGTTTTGAACAGAAGAATAGCTTCTATCTTTTTGAGTGATTTTGAAGGCTTCTTGGCAATATTTTCTAAACTTCCCGAAACCAAAGAATTTGATAACCTCAAGTTTTTGATTCATAAAAACAGTCCAAGTTTCATGATTTTCGAACTTGAATCTTTATTGTCGAGATACAATTTGTTCTTAGAAAAAAGAATGAAAGGAGAAACAATAGAATTAAACGATCCCGGTTTTCAAGAGTTGCTTGAGGATACAAAATTGAAAATTGAGCAGGTGAGAGCTTTCATTTCAACAATCGAATAACATCAATTTCCATAAAATTTGTTATACGCCTCTACCCTGTTGTTGACATGAAGCTTTTTGTAAATATTATAAACATGCTTCCTCACAGTCTCTTGTGCAATATTTAATTGCACTGCAATCTCCTTGTACAGAAGACCTTTAACCAATAATTCCAATAGTTCAAACTCGCGACTAGAAAGGCACTCGAGTTGATTTCCGTTTTTTTCTGTTTCTTTTTCTCTAAAACTATTTACAACTCTTCTTGCAATTTTACTAGACATCGGTGCGCCGCCATTTGCCAACTCCACAATAGCGCTGATCAAATCTTCAGGCTTAGTATCTTTTAAAATATAGCCATTCGCCCCTGCTGCCAAGGCTTCAAATATTTTTTCATCTTCTTCATGTACTGTACATATCATGAAGTGAACATCCGGACATTTTTCTTTGATTAATTTGACAGCATTAATTCCAGAAATCTTGCCCAAATCAATATCCATTAAAACTACATCAGGTGATGTTTGGCAAAGATTAAGAATTGCTTCTTCGGCAGAATTGAAGATATCAACGATAGTGCAGGACTCGGATTGCAGAATAATCCCCTCCAACGCATGACTTACAAAATGATTATCTTCTACAATACTAACCCTTATTTTTTGGGTGGTGTTTTCCATAAGTGTTAGAGCAATAGGGGCATTAGGTTAACAATGGCTAAACAAAGTTAACGCAAAAGCCCTGAATCGACCCTAAACTGGAACATAAAGAATATATTTTTCAGCAAAAAATGCTTCAGGAAAAACGGACTGTATAGGTGTAACATAGGGGCGCAATTGAGAATCAGCAACTTCTTGTGTAAGATCCCCCCCCTTCAAACAAATCAAACCATTTTTAAATTCCTCCGCCGGTCTGGCATTTCTGAGCAAAGGCTTTCCCCATGTCCATAATTCTTTTAGTGGCGCAACTGCCCTCGAAACAACAAAGTCAAATTTCCTTCCTTTGATCTGCTCTGCTCTTGTATGCTCAAAACTTAGATTATCCAATCCCAAAGCATCTTTTACTGCTTCAACTACCTTTAACTTTTTGGCTATTGAATCAACCAAATGGAATTTCACATCAGGGAAAAAAATAGCTAGAGGAACACCTGGAAATCCTCCACCTGTTCCAATATCAATAATCTCTAACCCTGGTACAAATGGGTATTGAGCTGCTATTGAAAGCGAGTGTAAGACATGTCTTTCATACAAAGCATCTATGTCTTTTCTTGATATTACATTGATCATCTGGTTCCATTCAGCATAAATGGGGCCCAATTGTTTGAATTGCTCAATTTGTCTAGGTGTAAAATCTGAAAAATAACTTGTAATCAGTTCCAATGTGTCTTTGGAGTTTTCCATAATGATGACATAAAAATCAGGTAATAAAAAAACATCCATATATCCCAAAGTGGGAATAGAACAAATAAATCAGATTCACCGAGTTTTTTCATTGACTTAAAAAATACAAGTCCCTGTAGCAGCAATTTCAAACCTAACACACCTACTACCCATCTCCAGTCGAATGTAATTACTGCAGCAACAAACAATGGGTAAAAAAGAAACTGACTCAACATATAAGCCCCCAATACCCACTTGTGCTGTGCTTTATAATATTTGCCTGTGGCATTATGTCTTTCCTTTTGGGAAAGCCATTCAGACCAGCCTTTTGCCGGAGTTGAATAGGTAAACGCATTCTGATCAATTACCACTGCAGTATTACCCTTGTTTGCGCAACCATTGATGAACAAATCATCATCGCCACCTGGCAAATGATGATGCGCAGCAAACCCTTTTTGCTTATAAAATAATTCCTTCTTATATGCCAGGTTTCTGCCTACACCCATATAAGGCATCCCACCCAGTGCAAAAGACAAATATTGCAAAGCCGTATGAAAAGTATCAAATCGAATGATTTTATTGAGTAACCCACCTTCCTTCTTATAAGATCCATACCA
>Ga0315906_10001739_pt1 | contig 31747 bp, 24 predicted proteins | sample LakEriMetagenome_4_FD_203526 | JGI IMG/M metagenome (GOLD analysis project Ga0315906, IMG submission 203526) | Freshwater fungal communities from buoy surface, Lake Erie, Ohio, United States - Buoy 2 MA122 | ecosystem: Environmental > Aquatic > Freshwater > Lake > Lake biofilm | place: USA... | reverse complement strand
GCAGAAGAGTTTTGAGCGGTACAGAGTGCAATTTCCAGGTACGCATCCGTTACCGAATTGAACGTCCGGTAATAGTGGTCAAGCTGATAAACAGTACTGTCGTTCAGTTCAATGCAAGGAGAAAACAGCCAATCGTTGGCAAATTGTGTGGAGGAAGCAGAAGTATAGGCAGCGCAGAAGTCACCGGTACGTGGAAGTAGCGTGTTGTTGTTCCAGGTATTCGCATCATTGTTAAAATCCTCCGAGAGCCATCCTGTAAGATCTTCGTTGCTTTCAAATCCGGTGCTGTAATCATTGGCGCCGTCAATAAGGCGCGATCCGTTGAACACAAAAGAAACGATCGTATCGTTCAATTGGTTTGTGTCGCCCGGCGTGGAAACGAAAATGGTAAGCGTGTGTGATCCAGGAGCTGAAAAGTCGCCGGGCGAGCAGAACAGATACGACAAGGAGTCGCCGGCAGGAAGGTTGAAGGTGGAGCTTTCAGAAATGGCTGCTCCTCCGTCAATAGTGTACGACAGATCTACACTGGTAATCGCTGTGGTTCCTGCGTTCTTTAAGAATACGCTGATTGTTTCGGTGGAGCCTAATCCGGCACAAGAACTTGCCGGCGAGAGGATGGAGGTCAATGAAGCATCGGTGTAATTCACCGGCTCATACAACGTGATATCGTCGATCATCCACCAATAATCGTAGTCGCCGGTGAAATTGAACTTGATGTAAACGGTGGCTTGATTGCCGGCCAGGGAAGTGATGTCAATGTCCACTTCGTCGGGATTGGTGGTGTAAGCATTTGTCGCCAAGGAGGCGCTGGCGTCAAACACCTGTGTCCATGACGTTCCGTCGTTGGACACAGAAACTGTAGCTGATTCGTAAAAATGATACAGGAACTGCTGAAAGGACAGTCGTACCGTTGCGTGGTTGGAACAGTCAATGGATCCGGTAATCATATCGGCATCTTCTCCTTGAACCGTTTGTCCGGATGAATCGCTGTCATAGAGCATATAACCGTTCGCTGCCGTCGTTCCGTTCTGGCTGAGCCGGCTGATCAATTGTGGATACTGTGCTGCGTTATAAATCCCAGTAGTAGTGAGTTTCCAGTTTACGCCGTTGCCTGCGTTGTCAATTAATTGCCAGCCGGAGGGTATTCCATTGCTGAAATCTTCAGTGTATATGATGTTCCCAATGGTAAATGTAGCCGGGGCACTAGGTTTGCCAAAAGGTTGACCGCTTTGATCGATAAGGAAATGATTTTGCCGTGCAGTTTTCCCGGCAAATACGGACATTACTAACGATAGCAGGCATGCAGTTAAGAGTACTGATTTCTTCATGGAAGGGTATGGGTTTTTCGTAATTGTAGCAGTCCAAAAATAGTTTTTCCGTTTGAAGTTTTGACATAAAAAAAGCCCGTTTTTCAACGGGCTTTTAAGAATCAGAGGGCGACCTCCTCGTACTGTTCGATTGGCGGACATGCACAAACCAGGTTGCGGTCGCCGTATGCATTGTCTACACGTCCGACCGTAGGCCAGAATTTGTGCGCTTGTACAAACGGAAGTGGGAAAGCAGCTTTTTGTCGTGAATACGCATGTTTCCAGTCGTCCCGGATCACTTCGTGCATGGTGTGCGGCGCATTCTTCAGCACATTGTCCTTCTTGTCGGCATGACCTTGCTCGACTTCGTCAATTTCTGCGCGGATAGCAATCATCGCATCGCAAAAACGGTCGAGTTCATCCTTTGGTTCACTCTCCGTGGGTTCAATCATGATAGTGCCCGGAACTGGGAACGACATCGTCGGAGCATGAAAACCATAATCCATCAAGCGCTTGGCGATATCTTCGACTTCGACACCGGCAGATTGTTTGAAAGGACGGCAATCCAAAATCATTTCGTGCGCAACGCGACCATTGTTACCGACATACAATACCGGATAATACTTTTCCAATCTCGCTTTGATATAGTTGGCATTCAGGATAGCGTACCGGGTAGCATCAGTTACTCCTTTTCCTCCCAGCATTTTAATATATGCGTAGGAAATAAGTAGAATGCTGGCACTTCCCCACGGTGCTGCTGATACAGCTGTGGTGTTGCCTCCCATTTTTACGAGCGGATGCGATGGAAGGAATGGAGCAAGGTGTGCAGCCACGCCAATCGGTCCCATGCCGGGACCACCACCACCGTGTGGAATTGCAAATGTTTTATGCAAATTGAGGTGACACACATCAGCACCGATCGTGAACGGATTGGTCAGACCAACCTGGGCGTTCATATTCGCACCATCCATATAAACTTGTCCACCGCAATCGTGGATCATCTTCGTCATTTCCTTGATGCCCTCTTCGAATACACCGTGAGTGGAAGGATAGGTAACCATCAGGCACGATAAGTGGTCTTTGTGTTGCTCCGCTTTGGCACGCAGATCGGCGATATCGATATTGCCGTGTTCATCACATTTTACGACGACGACTTTCATGCCGGCCATTACGGCACTGGCAGGATTGGTACCGTGAGCCGAAGAAGGAATCAAGGCAACATCACGGTGGTGATCACCGCGGCTGATGTGGTAAGCACGGATCACCATCAATCCCGCGTATTCACCTTGCGCGCCGGAATTGGGCTGCATGGACATAGCAGCGAATCCGGTAATTTCGCAGAGGTATTTTTCCAGCTCACTAATCATCTGCGCATAACCTTTTGTTTGCTCGGCCGGCGCAAACGGATGGATGTTAGACCATTCTTTCCAGCTGACAGGGATCATTTCAGAGGTGGCATTCAATTTCATGGTACATGATCCCAAAGCAATCATCGAGTGGTTCAACGAAAGATCTTTCTTCTCCAGCGATGCGATATAACGCAGCATCTGTGTTTCTGCATGATGGGAATTGAATACAGGATGCGTCAGGTAGGGCGAAGTACGCTTTGCACTTCCGCTGATGATGTCCGCAAAGCTGTTGGGCGGAGTGGTCCATGTTTTTCCTTTAACACTACCGAAAATTCCGGCAATGGTTTCCAGGTCACCCTTCTGGGTTGTTTCGTTGAGACTGATTGTAACGAAACGATTGTCGACGTAGCGGAAATTAACTCCGGCTTTTTCGGCGGCAGTACGAATGGCTGCGACATCGTTACTGGCATCGATCATGAGCGTATCAAAAAAAGTGGAATTCAACTGTTGATAACCAAATGCGGTAAGCTGATGATGCAATGTGCGGGCTTTGTCATGAATCGTTTGAGCGATATGACGCAATCCCTTTGGTCCGTGATAAACAGCATACATACCGGCCATCACAGCAAGTAATACCTGTGCCGTACAAATGTTGGATGTAGCTTTATCACGACGGATGTGTTGTTCCCGTGTTTGCAAAGCCATACGAAGTGCACGGTTGCCTTGTGCGTCGATAGAAACTCCGATGATTCGCCCTGGCATTTCACGTTTATAGGCTTCTTTGCAGGCAAAGAATGCTGCGTGAGGACCACCGTAACCCAGTGGAACACCGAAGCGCTGACTGTTTCCGAAAACGATGTCTGCGCCCCATTCTCCCGGAGGTGTCAGTAAGGTCAACGAAAGCAGGTCGGCGGCTACTGCCACCTGGATGCCGGATTGCTTAGCGTTACTCACCCATGAACTTAAGTCACGAATGTTTCCGTTTTGTCCGGGATACTGTAGCACGGCGCCGAAATAGGAGTCGTCCAGCGTTGTAGCATCCACATCGCCGATAACCAATTCGATGCCAAGCGGGGCAGAACGGGTTTTAAGGACGTCAATCGTTTGCGGGTAGCAATCGGACGATACAAAAAGTTTATTGGCATTACGCGCTGCCACTTCTTTAGGGCGCGAAGCAAAAAAAACGTGCATCGCTTCGGCTGCTGCGGTGGCTTCATCAAGCAAAGAAGCATTGGCGATTTCAAGTCCGGTGAGTTCGATCACCATTGTCTGGTAATTAAGCAAAGCCTCTAGTCGCCCCTGAGCAATCTCCGCCTGGTACGGTGTATAAGCGGTATACCATCCCGGATTTTCGAAAATGTTACGCAGAATGACGCCCGGTGTAATGGTGTCATGATAGCCTAATCCAATATAAGATTTAAAAACGTCATTCAATCCGGCTGTTTGCTGCAGTTCAGCAAGGAAGCTGAACTCTGATAGGGCATCAGGCAGGTTTAATGCCTTGGAAAGGCGGATAGAAGCTGGGATAGTTTCTTCAATCAAGCGATCGAGCGATGTAACGCCGATCTCTTTAAGCATTTCGGCAGTTTGCGCTGCATCCGGTCCGATGTGACGGTTTGAAAATGGAACTGAAGCCATATGTTGGATAAGGTTTTTTTTAGAAGGTGAGTACAAAGGTAATGATTCGGTAACAGTCTATAAAGTTCATTTTATTCACCGAAATGATGATTTTTTTGTAGTTTTGATAGAAATCGACCGGACATGAGAATCCTCTTTTTTTGCCTTTTTCTTTTCGTTTTTAGCTGCGAGGTTTTGGCGCAAGACACCATTGCTTTTATCAATGGTAAACAAGTAATTGCCGACTCTGTTCAAGTTTCGGATTATTACGTTGATTATCGGTCGGCCTCCGGCAAGCTCAAACACGTTGATGCTTACCGCGTGTTCAGTGTCAAGCAGATAGATGGCACTGAAAAAATTGTTTTTCGTCCGGATCCTAATGATTCGATGGATTTCAGTATCGATCAAATGCGCTGGTTTATCAAAGGGGAGCAGGATGCGGATCGGTACTATCGCGGCCACGGAATTAAAGTAGCCGCATTCGGAATAGGCGCATTTTCCAGCATGTTGGGTTGGTTCGGGTTGGCCGGTCCACCGATTTTTTCTACAATGGTTGGTAGTTTTTCTCCCAACATGGAAAAAGCAAAAGTTTCCGACGAGTCCTACCGCAGGATTCCGGAATACTGCGAAGGCTATCAGCGAAAAAGTCGTGACAAAAAAATCCGTAACTCGTTTCTGGCCGGCATGGCCGGATTTGCTGCAGGCATAATAGTGTTCAGTACTGTTATTAAGTAAACGTGCCAACGGATGACGCTATCGGTCAGGCTGCTGCGCATCACTCTCTATAGTCATCTTTTCCTGGCGCTATGCGCAGTTTCTTTATGGTTTTCCACCCGATTGATTTTCGGTTTACCGGTGGAGTGTTCATCCCAGGTTTTACTGCTGGCGTCCGCCACGGTGCTCTACTATAATTTTCATAAATTCTCTTATCGGTTCGACAATTATCATCCCGCTCGTGTGCTGCGTCGAATGATGGACTCCTCTGTCAGTGCGGTGGATCGTCTGTTATTTATACTGGCAGCGCTGACTTTTTCCATCAGTTTTTTACTACAGCCGCCGTGGGTTATGATCATTTGGATGTTTTTGGTTCTGCTGTCGATAGGCTACTCGCTGCCGGTTTTTCACGATGGTAATTCTTACCGGCGGTTACGCGAGAAGCCCTTACTTAAAATAATCGTTGTTGCTTTCGTGTGGACCGTCACTACGGTTGGATTACCGTTGGCGAACGAGCTGGCTGCAGTGCCCTGGTTCGAGCTGGCTGCAGTATGCGTGTCGCGCTTTACGTTGATTTTCGCGCTGTGTGTTCCGTTTGAAATTCGTGATGAACGGAAAGAACTTCAGCGTGGGATCAATTCGTTGATGAAATTCGGAAAGCAACGTGTCGTTCGGTGGACACTCGCTGCCGTTTTTTTCTCCGTGCTTCTACTGATCGTGTACTGGCTGCAAATCCGCACGGCGATTACTTTCGTAAAAGTTTCTGCGTTGATAGTCACCCAGCTGATAGCGATCTACTGGCTCCTCACCACTCGCGCAGATCGTCCGGCATGGTTTTTTAAAGGCTGTGTCGATGGTACGCTATTGTTGCCGCTAGTTTTTCTTATCTTGTTTTCATTATGGCTATGAGAAAATATCCATTGCCCGCTTTTGAAAAGCTGGCTATCGCTATCCGTGATAAGGACGAAGATGCACTGCAATGGTTGCGCGATAACGGGTTTCTTGAACTGGCTCACTTTTGGGACGCCGTAGAAGGAATGGAACTGTCTTTTCGCTGGCTACTCGAAAACGATTTCCGTCACCTGGCTGCCGTTGTCGACGGACTCTTTGGAAAGGAGTCTGCTAAAGCGTGGTTGTTGCAGTCCGGTTATGCGTCACTCGCTGCTTTCATTGAAGCCAGCGAAGGAAGTCCTAAAGCCGTGGCATTCCTTATTAAGAGTGGTGATAAAGGATGGATACACGTTGCACGCGCAATCGCGGAGCGAGAAAAGAAAAAGAACAAAAGCTTTTTCTGGAGCCTGCTGAACTTTGGTAATCCGTTCCGCTAATCAGGCGTACACTACATCCAGTGCAGCGCAAATTACTTCCGCTGCTTTTTCCAACACTTCGCGGGTGTGCGCAGCCGAAACGAATCCGACTTCGTAACCGGAAGGACCGAGATAAACGCCGTTCTCCAGTAATGTTTTATGGAGAATCCGGAATTTATCCATGCTCTTCGGATCGATTTCTTCGGAACTACGAATCGCATCCAGCGGCGTGAAGGCAAACCAGAAAATGGATCCGGCGCGGAATACTTTGAAGTCGTACTGTTTCGTTGACGAGTAATGGTTCAGTCGGTCGGTAAATGCAATAGTCCGCGCTTCCAAATCTTCGTAGAAACCGGGCTTCAGGCATTCGGAAAGTTGCGCGTGTCCTGCGGCCATGGCCACCGGATTTCCCGATAAGGTGCCGGCCTGGTAAACATCGCCTTCCGGCGCGATATTGGACATGATTTCCTTGCTGGCTCCGTAAGCGCCTACCGGCATACCGCCGCCGATTATTTTTCCGTAGGTGATAATATCGGGCTGAATACCGTAATGACCGGCTGCCCCTTCAAAACCAACACGGAATCCGGAAATGACTTCATCGAAGATCAACAAGATGTTATTTTTACGGGTGATTTCCCGCAAAAATTCCAGGTATGATTTTTCCTGCAACAACAATCCGTTGTTGGCTGGAATAGGTTCGATTACCACCGCCGCGATATCATGGGCGAAATCGGAAACTGCGATTTCCAGTGCGCGTCGGTCGTTCAGCGGAACAACGATGGTGTCCTTAGCAACTGATTCAGGGATACCTGCGGAGGATGAAATGCCGAAAGTACTCAGCCCGCTTCCGGCTTTCACCAGTAGCGAGTCCACATGGCCGTGATAACAACCTTCGAATTTTACAATCAGCGGGCGACCGGTGACACCGCGCGCCAGGCGAATCGCCGACATGACGGCCTCGGTACCGGAGCTTACGAACCGTATCTTCTCGATGTAACGATGATTGGTCAGGATCAGCTCAGCGAGTTCGTTTTCCTTCTGTGTCGGTGCGCCAAACGAGGTTCCATGCTGTACCGCCGCCACGATTTTTTCGCGAACCGGAGCTGCGTTATGTCCAAGAATTAGCGGTCCCCAGGAGCAACAAAAATCAATGAATGTATTGCCGTCCGCGTCTGTCAGGTAACAGCCGTCGCCCTTCTCGATGAACAACGGCGTGCCGCCAACTGAACGGAATGCGCGTACCGGTGAATTCACACCTCCGGGAAAAAATTCAGTTGCTTTTCGGAACAGTTGCTCGGATCGTTCTCTTTTCATTTTGAAGAATCAGTTAAATAAAGTAATCTCGCTGCCGCAAAGGTCGGAAGATTTTCCCGAAGTAGTCTACTTATGTACCAGAACTCCTTAGATTTTGCGTTACAGATGGATCAAAATGATCCGTTGCGCAGCTTTCGTGAGCGTTTTTATTTTCCTCGTATCAACGGCAAAGATGCCTTGTACTTTACAGGCAATTCCCTTGGTCTTCAACCTAAAACGACGCAGCACTACCTGGTGAATGAACTGGAGGATTGGGCTACGTTTGGCGTGGAAGGCCATTTTCATGCCCGGATGCCCTGGTTCAGTTACCAGGATTTCCTGACGAATCAGATTGCAGCAATGCTGGGCGCCAAACCTGTCGAAGTGGTGGCAATGAATTCGCTGACCACCAACCTGCACTTGTTAATGATTTCGTTCTATCGACCTACGGCCACTCGCTACAAGATCATTTGCGAATACGATGCCTTTCCTTCGGATTTGTATGCGGTGCAAACGCAGGCCACTTTCCACGGCTTCGATCCGGAAAAAGCCATTGTTTACCTCCGTCCGCGGGACGGTGAAGTGGCGTTGCGCGACGAAGATGTGCTGGCTGCCATCCGGGAGCATGGCGAAAGCGTGGCAACGGTTATGCTGGGAGCGGTAAATTACTATACTGGACAATTTTTTGAGTTGGATAAAATTGCAGCTGCGGCACATGCTGTGGGCGCAACGGTTGGCTTTAATCTGGCGCATGCCGCCGGAAATGTGGAGCTGAAACTTCACGATTGGGATGTGGATTATGCGTGCTTCTGCAGCTACAAATACCTCAATGCCGGACCCGGTGGTGTCTCCGGAATCTTTGTTCACGAACGTCATGCCGATAATAAAGATCTTCCAAGACTTGCAGGCTGGTGGGGAAATGATCCGGACACACGTTTTAAAATGCCGCGTACGTTCGTGCCGGCGCAAGGTGCCCGGAGCTGGCAACAAAGCAACGCGCCCGTATTTTCCATGGCAGCGTTGAAAGCATCGCTTGATATCTTTACCTCGGCCGGAATGATGGAGCCGCTAACGGCTAAGAGTAAGCAACTTACCGGTTTCTTGGAGTTCATCGTCAAGTCGATTAATTCATCCTTACCTCAACCGCTCATCACCATTATCACGCCGTCAGATCCGGCTCGCCGGGGTTGCCAGCTTTCCCTCGTATTCAGGGAAAAAGGCAGGGAAATCTTCAACGAGCTGACCAAGCAAGGCGTCGTGGTCGACTGGCGGGAGCCCGACGTTATACGCGTTGCACCGGTCCCACTTTACAACTCCTTTGAAGACGTGTTTCAGTTTGGCCAGCTACTTGCGGAAGTCATTTCTGAGCAGGTGAATACCGATTGATAAGTCACTGTTCTTTTCGTGGGAAGCCTTATCTTTGTTGACGGAATAATCCTTCCGAAAACAGCATCATGGCTCCAGTGAAAACTATCACCATTCTCGGCTCCGGTTTAGTCGGAAGTTTGCTCTCTATTTATCTCGCCAAGCGCGGCTATTCGGTTCATGTGTATGAACGTCGGCCGGACATGCGAAAGGAGAAGATGGCAGCTGGTCGTTCTATCAACCTGGCACTTTCGGATCGAGGTTGGAGAGGATTGGAAGGCGTCGGTATTGCAGCCGACATCCGTAAAATCGGCATACCAATGCAAGGTCGAATGATGCACAATGTGAAAGGGGAGTTGACCTACCAGCAATATGGTGAGGGCGATCAGGCTATTTATGCTACTTCCCGCGGAATTTTGAACTGTGAACTGATGACGCTGGCTGAAAAATGCGGCGTTACGATTCATTTTAATCAGCGGTGCGCCAATGTAAACCTTGAAAAAAAGGAAGCAAGTTTCGAGGACACGCAAACAGGTGAAAAACGTACGGTGACCAGCGATTTGATTTTCGGTTCTGATGGTGCTTTTTCAGCAGCACGACTGGCCATGCAATTGTCGACGGATCGCTTCCAGTATTCACAGCACTATATCGATCATGCTTACAAGGAGCTGGTGATTCCTGCCGGACCGAATGGTGAGTTCTTGTTGGATAAAGATTCGCTGCACATCTGGCCACGTGGCGGCTATATGATGATTGCGCTGCCGAACCTTGACGGAAGTTTCACCTGTACGCTCTTCTTCCCGTACGAAGGCCCGCAGTCATTTTCTTCTATTAAGACCAAACAAGATGTAACAGCTTTCTTCAACGAAGTTTTTCCGGATGCCGTGCCGTTGATGCCTACGCTGGAGGAAGATTTCTTCTCGAATCCCACCGGTTCATTGGTTACAGTACGTTGTTTCCCCTGGGCTTATAAGGATCATGTCTGCTTGATCGGTGATGCAGCGCACGCTATCGTGCCTTTCTATGGTCAGGGAATGAATTGTGGTTTTGAAGATTGTTCTGTATTGAATGCGTTACTGGATGAGCACAACGATGATTGGTCAGTAGTGATTCCGGCATTTGAACGTTCCCGTAAACCGAATGCCGATGCGATTGCTGAATTGGCACTGATGAATTTTATCGAAATGCGTGATAAAGTTGGTCAGCAGGAGTTCCTCTTGCAAAAAAAGATAGAGGCTCGCTTCCACGATAAATATCCGCAGAAGTGGTTGCCGTTGTATTCTCAGGTGACATTTTCCAGCATTCCATATGCGGAGGCATTGGCCAATGGTTTGCGCCAGGAGCAAATCATGAAAAAAGTGATGGCACTTCCGTCTATCGAGCAACGCTGGGATTCCCCGGAAGTCGAAGAGATGATGCTTTCTCAGTTGCAGCAATAAAATCGTTCATCGATTTTTTCGATCGCCTGATGCTTACAAAAAGGGATTGCTCATCCGTTCTTGGCGTATGCTGGTGACAGGTCCATGGCCGGAATAGACTTTTGTATCGTCGGGCAGTGTCATCATTTTCCGGTGGATAGAATCCATCAATACATCGAGATCTCCGCCGGGAAGATCCGTCCGGCCAATACTTCCTGCAAAAAGCACATCTCCGGAAATAATCAGTTGTTCCGTTGCCGAATACAAGGCAATATGTCCGGGACAGTGGCCGGGAACGAACAGTACATCTAAAACAGTTTCGCCAAAAGTTACACGGTCGCCATCGTGGAGAAAGAGCTCCGGGTCCGGGGAAAGTTCGGGTCGCAATCCCCACATATCGCCGTATAACGGGGCCGAGCGCAGCAGCTCAAGGTCGTCTGGATGCAATTGTGGAGTTAGATTCCAACGGTTCGCCACGAAAGCATTCCCCAAAATATGGTCAAGGTGTGCGTGCGTGTTTATCAGCCGAGCCGGCCGAAGGCTGTTTTCCGCGATGTACGTTTCCAGCGCTTTTTGCTCCGCCGGTGAATAGCATCCAGGATCTATGATGATACATTCGCCGGAGGAATCCGAAACGACATACGTATTCTCTCCGAAGAGATTGAATACAAAGGATTTAATGGTGAGCATGGGCCGGATGTATAGGATTGCAATATCGGGCTTTTGTCTTCCGATTTCATGCAAATTTAAGTACCTTAGCGATTGTGTAATGAACCGCGTTAAGAATGTTTTTTCCAAAGTGGCTTCGTCTGTTTTTTATCGGTGTGCTCCTCCTTTTTCCACGGATCACCGATGCGCAGTTTTACAACGGCTATCAGATGGATTTCGGAAAGAACAGGGTACAGTATGATGACGGCCGTTTTTGGTCGTTCATGAAATTCACCCACTTCGATACTTACTTCTACAAAGGCGGACTTGAACTGGCCGGTTTCACCGGTCGCACGGCGGATGTCGAGCTGGAGCGCATCGAAAAGTTACTGGACTATAAGTTGGATGGACGCATTCAGTTCATCATCTACAACAAACTCAGTGAAGCCAAGCAAACCAATATCGGTTTAGAAACAGAAGAAAGTGTAAATAATAATATCGGCGGACTGACACGTATCGTAGGGAACAAAGTGTTTCTGTATTTCGATGGCAATCACGAAAATTTCCGTCGGCAGATTCGTGCCGGTATAAGCCGCGTTCTAGTTGATCAAATCATGTACGGCGGGGATTTGAAAGATCGTATTCAGAATTCAGCCTTACTCACATTGCCGGATTGGTATATTCAGGGATTGATATCCTACATCTCTCGTGATTGGGATGCTGAAGTGGATAACCGAATCCGTGACGGCGTGGTATCTGGAAAATATTTGAAGTTTAACAGACTCACCGGTGCCGATGCGCTTTTCGCCGGACATGCCTTCTGGAAATATATAGTTGATACGTACACGTCTACTTCCATTTCCAACTTGCTCTACATGACAAGAATTAACAGGAATGTGGAGAGCGGTTTTAATTATGTGCTGGGTTTGACGGTAAAGCAACTGTCACTGAATTTCAATGAATACCTGCAAGGTCGTTACCTTACTTCTGACCAAGGTCGCGATACCGTGCTTTCAGGAGTAGCCGTAAAGCGCACAAAGCCTAATCGCGTCTACAATCAGTTACATACCAGTCCCGACGGACGATACACGGCTTACGTGGTGAATGATCTCGGGCGTTATAAAGTCGTTTTGCATCAACTGGATGGAAAACGCAGCAAGCGTGTTCTACGAAGCGGCTATCGTTCCTATGCCCGCGAAACCGATGAAACGTTTCCGGTATTGGCTTGGCATCCCAGCGGACAATTGCTCGGCATGATTCGGGAGCGCAAAGGTTTTCTATGGTTTGGGACGTATAATCTGGAAGAAAAAGAGTTTCGCGAGGAGAAGTTTTTCAATTTCGAAAAAGTGCTCGACTTTTCGTACTCCGACGATGGTCAGTCTATTGTAATTTCCGGAGTGCAAAAAGGACAGAGTGACATCTTCGTCTACAACCTGCGTACGCGCACGTATGATCAGATTACTAAAGACGCGTACGATGATTTGCAGCCGCGATTTGTGGCGGGCTCATCAGCCGTTGTTTTTGCTTCTAACCGTATCAACGATACACTTTCGGCGATCTCCAGAAATGCTATTCCTGCTGGTAAAAACCTGGATATCTTTTACTACGATTATAAAGGGCGGGCGGGAGTGTTGCGTCGGCTGACGAATACTCCGGATTTTCGCGAGTACCAGCCCTTACCTTACGATTCGGTAAACGTTGCTTATCTCAGCGATGAGAACGGCGTTGTGAACAGGTATACAGCAACTTTAGACAGTGTCATCAGTTACGTGGATACGGTAGAGCATTACCGTATGATCGTCACCAATTATCCGCAAACAGATCGTGCCAGGAATATTCTGTGGCAGGACATCAATCCATCCGGTACGCGCGTAAGTGAAATCGTGTTTGATCGTGGTCGATTACGGCTGACGGTTAACCCTAAAACAATTGCCCGCTCGGAACAGTCAACGCTTCCGCCAACGTTGTATCGTTCTGAAACATCCTTACTGAAGCCCAAACCTGTGGCGAATGTACTCGCTCCGCTACCACTCATGCCGGCAGTAACACCGGTGGAATCTACACCAGTCGATACGAATGCCGTGAACATCGACGATTACGTTTTTCAAAGTGACTTTCCGGAGAAGCCTGGAAAAAAGAAGAAGGAAGAGCCGGTGAACGTACAGCCACTCAGTTTTGGCACTGTCACAACAACGGCTGCAATGGTCGATACAACGGCATTTCCGCTGCCTAAAATCAGAAACTATGAGACAGCCTTTTCGTCTAGTTATTTCGTTTCACAGCTGGACAATGCTTTATTGAACCAAACCTATCAGCTCTTCACCGGTGCCGGCGCTGTTTTTTATAACCCCGGACTAAATGGCTTTTTCAAGCTTGGCATTCGTGATGTCATGGAAGACTACCGGATATCAGGAGGATTCAGATTGTCTGGTGATTTAAACAGTAACGAGTATTTCCTCAATTACGAAAACTTAAAATACCGTTTAGACAAGCAAGTTACCTTCTATCGGCAGGCGATTGAATTTGATTTCGATCCGTTCTACGGTTCCAAGCTGCATTCGCACGAAGTGCGCGGTCACCTTAAATGGCCGTTCAGTGATGTTTCCAGTCTCCGCGGATCATTAGCGTATCGCAACGACAGGTTTGTCCTCTTGTCGACGGATTATCCTTCCCTGCGATTTCCCAATGAATACCTCCATTGGGCAACCAGTCGAATGGAATTCGTTTTTGATAATACTATTCCACTCGGAGCTAATTTGTATAATGGAACCCGATTGAAACTCTTTGGTGAATACTATCGCCAGGTGAATAAGGAGGTGAGTGGCTTAGCTATATTAGGAACGGATATACGATACTACAAGCGGGTACACCGCGAGATCGTTTGGGCTAATCGTTTTGCTGCGGGTACCTCTTTCGGTCAGGAAAAACTTATATTTTATCTGGGCGCTACGGATAACTGGATTTCTCCTCGCTTCAACTACGGTACAGCAATTGATTATTCGCAGAATTATTATTTCCAGGCGCTGGGAACCAACCTTCGCGGTTTTGACCAGAATATTCGAAACGGAAATACTTTTGCGGTCATTAACTCTGAGTTGCGTATTCCTGTTTTCCGTTACTTGCTCAATCGTCCGATTAAATCCGATTTTATCCGCAACTTCCAGGTGATTGGCTTTGGGGATATTGGCACCGCCTGGACCGGCACTAATCCGTATGCTACCGACAATCCGCTGAATAACGAAACCATCGTCAGCCAGCCGTTTGTGGTCACGCTTCAAAAGCAGAAAGATCCTATAGTTGGAGGTTATGGTTTCGGATTGCGTAGCCGTTTGCTCGGATATTTTCTGCGCGCTGACTGGGCCTGGGGCGTTGAGGATCGCGTCATTCAGGACTCTAAATTCTATTTCTCGCTCGGCCTCGATTTCTAATTAACGAGGAAGGGATAACTAAATATGCTATGATTGAAAAGATTAAAGCACTGGCCGCCAAATTGTATCCCGAAGTGGTGGGGTTTCGTCGTCACCTGCATGCTCACCCCGAATTGTCGTTCCATGAATTTGAAACCCAAAAATTCGTCGAAGGACAACTCGAAGCGCTTGGTATTACAAATCACAAGCGCATGGCCAATACCGGTGTTGTGGCGTTGATTGAGGGCCGCAATCCCGCTAAGCGATCAATTGCCTTGCGCGCAGATATGGATGCGTTACCTATCGTGGAAGCGAATGAAGTTCCCTACAAATCGACTGTCGCCGGTGTCATGCATGCTTGTGGCCACGATGTGCACACTTCCTCTTTATTGGGGGTAGCCGGGATTCTCCATAGCTTACGCGATGAGTTTGAAGGAACAGTAAAACTGATATTCCAGCCGGGTGAAGAGAAATTGCCCGGTGGAGCTTCGTTGTTGATCAAAGAAGGTGTTTTGCAAAATCCGGCACCTGCTTCCGTCCTGGGTCAACACGTGATGCCTCAGTTGCCTGCTGGCAAGATTGGTTTTCGTCGTGGCTTATACATGGCAAGCACCGATGAATTGTATGTAACCGTAAAAGGTAAGGGCGGACATGGCGCTATGCCGCACCTCTGTATTGATCCGGTGGCGATTACGGCGCAGTTGCTCGTCGCGCTACAACAGGTGGTCAGTCGCTTTGCGAAACCTTCTGTGCCAAGCGTGCTTACTTTTGGAAAGGTGATAGCCAACGGAGCCACCAACGTTATTCCGGATCAAGTTTATCTGGAAGGCACCTTCCGTACGTTGAACGAAGAGTGGCGTGCCGAAGCGCATACACGCATGAAAAAACTCGCTATGGAATTGGCAGCGAGTATGGGTGGAAGCTGCGATTTTGAGATCCGCAAAGGATACCCTTTTTTGGTGAACGACGAACCGCTAACGGATCGTGCACGATCTTGGGCTGAAGCCTATGTTGGCGCCGAGAACGTCGAGGACTTGGAAATATGGATGGCGGCAGAAGACTTCGCTTTTTATTCGCAACAAGCTCCTTCCTGCTTTTATCGGTTGGGCGTACGCAACGAGGCTAAAGGAATCGTTTCCTCGGTACACACGGCTACTTTTGATGTTGATGAAACAGCCCTCGAAACCGGCATGGGACTCATGGCGTGGTTGGCAGTGAAGGAGTTGGGGGCGTAGTCCTCAGTCAGCTGTCCTCAGTCCCCAGTCGGCAGTCGATAATTAGTAGCCCAAAGTCATTAATCTGTATTCTACAGTCAGTGATAGCAAGACAATTTTATATTATGGAAAAATGACTGTGGACTGCAGACTGCGGACTATCACGCGTCAATCTTTGCGTACTTGGAATTCTTCTCAATAAACTCGCGGCGCGGTGGAACATCGTCGCCCATCAGCATAGAGAAGATGCGGTCTGCTTCAGCAGCACTATCAATCGTAACTTTACGCAGTGTACGTGTGTCCGGATTCATAGTGGTTTCCCACAGCTGTTCGGCATTCATTTCTCCAAGACCTTTGTAACGCTGTACGTTTACATTTTCTTCTTTGCCTTCTCCGGCCAGTCGTTTGATGGCGGCGATGCGCTGCTCGTCGTTCCACGCGTATTCCTGCTCTTTTCCTTTTTTAACAAGGTAGAGTGGAGGCGTAGCGATGTAGAGGTAGCCGGCTTCAATCAGTTCTTTGAGGTGGCGGAAGAAGAAAGTCAGAATCAAGGTGGTGATGTGGCTACCGTCCACGTCGGCATCGGTCATGATGATTACCTTGTGATAACGGATCTTATCCATGTTCAGCGGACGACCTTCTTTGTTGTCATCGCGGAAGACGCCAAGCGCAGTATAGATGTTACGAATCTCTTCGTTTTCGTAAATCTTGTATTCCATCGCTTTCTCTACGTTCAGGATCTTACCGCGCAGCGGAAGAATAGCCTGGAAAGCTCTGTTTCGCCCTTGCTTAGCCGTACCACCCGCCGAATCTCCCTCGACGAGGTACAATTCGCAGGCTGAGGCATCACTTTCAGAACAATCTGCCAGCTTGCCGGGAAGTCCGGTCGAGGAGAGTGCGTTCTTACGCTGAACGAGTTCGCGTGCTTTTCGCGCAGCATGACGTGCCGTTGCAGCAAGGATCACCTTTTCGACAATCATCTTCGCTTCGCGCGGATGCTCTTCGAGGAATATTTGCAGCATATCCGCCACCGCCTGATCGACAGCGCCCATAACCTCGTTATTGCCGAGTTTGGTTTTTGTCTGTCCTTCAAATTGCGGCTCGGCCACTTTCACGGAAACAATGGCCGTCAATCCTTCGCGGAAATCGTCGCCGGAAATTTCAAACTTTACTTTGTCCAGCATGCCTGATTTATCGGCATAGCTTTTCAAGGTGCGGGTAAGCGCACGGCGGAATCCTGCAAGGTGAGTACCGCCCTCGTGCGTATTGATATTGTTGACGTACGAGTGTACGTTTTCGTTGAAAGAGTTGTTGTACGTGAGCGATACTTCAACAGGAATGCCGGAACGTTCTCCTTCCATGTAGATCGGCTCAGGAATGAGGTTCTCGCGATTAGCATCGAGATAAGATACAAACTCCTTCAGGCCTCCCTGGCTGTAAAATGATTCGTGCGGATGATTTCCATCGGCGTCTTTCTCGCGCTCGTCGGTAATGTTCAGACGGATGCCTTTGTTGAGATAAGCCAACTCACGAAGACGCGTAGCTAAGGTGTCGTAATGATAAATACCGGAGGTGAAAATCGTTAAGTCAGGAAGAAAGGTTACGGTCGTGCCGGTACGGTCGGTAGTGCCAATCTCCTTCACCGAATAAAGCGGTTTACCACGCTCATATTCCTGCTCGAAAATTTTGCCTTTACGATGAACGGTAACACGTAGATGCGTAGAGAGTGCGTTAACACACGACACACCTACACCGTGCAATCCGCCGGAAACTTTATAGGAATCTTTGTCGAACTTACCTCCTGCGTGAAGTACGGTCATGACAACTTCAAGCGCGCTTTTCTTTTCCTTGGGATGAATATCCGTCGGAATACCGCGGCCATCATCTGTTACACAAATTGAATTGTTTGGAAGGATGCGCACGTCGATGTTGCGACAATGTCCTGCCAGGGCCTCGTCAATGGAGTTGTCAACGACTTCATAAACGAGGTGGTGAAGTCCTTTAAAACCGATGTCACCAATGTACATCGCCGGGCGCTTTCGCACCGCTTCAAGTCCTTCAAGTACCTGAATACTGTCGGCAGAATAATCCTGCCCTTTTTGTTCTACTGTTGTTTCTTCTGACACGTTTTCTTGGATCAAATCACTCATGATAATAGCGCGACGGTCGTCGCGGTAACAATATTTTATACGAATCTTGATGGTCTGAAATACCGCCGTCGTAGCGATTTTCGACTATGTTGTGAAGATACGAAAACGGGCTGTTTTTGACAAGGAATTCAGGGGAGTAATACGTCTTTTTTTACATCGGTTATCAACCGTGTAAAATATTGAAATACAATTAGTTGTAAAGGATTAGAATAAGGTTCGCGCGAACGATTTATCGCCTATTTTTTTTGCCGTAAAAATGGTGCAAAAAACGACAGATTTCAGGCTGTTTATCGGAGACTATTAATACTCCGGTTCCAGGTCGAGTCGCTTTCGCAATTCGTTGAGTAACGGATTGCGTTCCGCCAGTTTGTTGAACTTTTCAGATGGCGTGTAAGGAACTTGAACACCTTGATCACTTACTTCAACAATCAGCTCCAGTTGAATGTGGAAATTGTTCAGTGCTTTGCGAACAAACGTCAGTAAATCGGCTTTCACTTCGTTGACGTCTTTTTCGATGGCGTGACTGTCGACGATGAATTCAAGATTCTCAGCATCTATGAATGTCGGTTTTCTTTTTAGGAAAGCAGTGGACAGAGCATAACGGCCCTGATCGTTCATTGACTGGCCAAAAGTATTCCAGACTTTTTCAAGCTGTACGGGTGAAAAGGCCGTGCGCGGCAGTACTTCTTTTACTCCGCCTTCGGATCCGTCATTTTTTTTTTCGGCGTCCGGATTCGGATTCATTGAAATGGAGATCGTCTTGCGCCCGGTACCTGGACGTGCCGCCGGCGGCGGTGTAGCAGCAGGAGGTGTCGGTGCTGATGTCGGAGCTGGTGCAGGAGGTGCAGCGGCAACCGGGGGAGCAGTCGGTGCTGTGCGAGGCGCAGAAGAAGCTGCAACTGGCGCAGGAGCTGCGGCAGTTGCACTGACCGCTGCGGGTATTTTACCATGCGTGCACAGCTTCAGTAACGTGAATTCTACGTGTAGCCGTTGGTTACGTGCCGATTTAAAATTCAAATCAGCTCTGTGTGTAAGTTCGAGCAATTCCAGCAGCCAATTCGCCGGACATTCCCGCGCCTGGATTTTAAAGCGTTCACGTACCGATGGACTCACTTCCAGCAAGGTTACGGTCGCTTCATCTTTGCAAACCATCAGGTCGCGAATATGAGCGGCCATGCCGGTCAGGAAGTGGTGTGCATCAAAGCCATTCGAAAGAATTTCGTCAAAGGCCAGCAATACGGCGGCAGTATTACCTGCAATGATATTTTCCGTAATCCGGAAATAATAATCGTAATCGAGAATGTTGAGATTGTCGATCGCTGCTTTGTAGGTGACGTTGTTGCCGGCAAAGCTCACGAGTTGATCAAACATCGACAAAGCATCACGCAAGGCGCCGTCTGATTTCTGCGCAATCACATGCAATGCATCTTCTTCCGCCGTTACGTTTTCCTTGACAGCAATGTTAGCCAAATGTCCTGCAATATCGTCGACCGAAATACGGTTGAAGTCGAAGATCTGGCAACGCGACAGGATGGTTGGAATGATCTTGTGTTTTTCTGTAGTCGCCAGAATAAAAACCGCATAGGACGGCGGCTCTTCCAGCGTCTTCAGGAACGCATTGAAGGCGTTGGTGCTGAGCATGTGTACCTCGTCGATGATGTACACTTTATAGCGACCCATTTGCGGCGCGTAGCGCACTTGCTCGACCAAGGCGCGAATATCCTCCACCGAATTGTTGGACGCGGCGTCTAATTCATAAATATTCAGCGAGTGACCCGAGTTGAACGCGGTGCAAGAGTCGCATTTGTCGCAGGCCTCGATATCTGCCGATTGGTTGGTACAGTTGATGGTTTTTGCCAGAATACGAGCCGTGGTCGTCTTTCCCACACCACGTGGACCCGTAAAAAGAAACGCTTGTGCCAAGTGGTTATTCTTGATGGCGTTCTTCAGGGTCTGCGTAATATGCGGCTGACCGACCACCGTGTCAAAGGTGACCGGACGGTATTTTCTGGCTGATACGACGAACCGTTCCATAGGAAATCAAAGATACGATTTTGTAGCGCATCCGACTCCTTTTCCTGGCGGTATTTTATGTATTTTGACCCTGTTTTTTACAGTATGACAGCACCTCTATCACCAGATGGTTCAGGCCGGCCAGGGCAGGAACGCTTTTTTGTTCAAGGTCCGCATTCGCGCGTGACAGAATTCATTTTTACGCTGAAAGTGATGCGGGAGTTTATTAAAGGATTTCGCGCGTTACACTTCCTCGGACCTTGCGTGACTGTTTTTGGTTCTGCTCGTTTCAACGAAGATCATATGTACTATCAGCTCGCTAGACGTATGGGTGCCGAACTTTCCAAAATGGGTTTCGTTGTTATGACTGGTGGTGGACCTGGAATTATGGAGGCAGCGAATCGAGGTGCTCGTGATGTCAATGGTAAATCGGTTGGTTGCAACATAACAATCCCTAAAGAACAACATCCAAATCCTTATCTGGACAAGTTCGTTATGCTCGATCATTTCTTTGTCCGAAAAGTATTGTTATTGAAATACTCTTACGCCTTCGTGGTGCTACCCGGCGGATTCGGCACCCTCGATGAACTTTTTGAAACGCTAACCTTGATTCAAACCGGCAAGATTTCTCATTTTCCGGTTGTTGTGATGGGTAGTGAATATTGGAAACCGCTTTGTGAGCAATTGGAAAAAATGAAGCAGGAAAAAACGATTGTTCCGGAAGATCTCGATCATCTCATCATTACCGATGACGTGAATGCGGCACTCGAGTTTATCCGGCACCACTCCGTCGACGAGTATGGTTTGACGAAAAGAACATCGCCCAAGCCGCTGGGCATTTTCGGCGAGCGCAAGTGGTCGGGTTGGTGAACGATCCGGTTTATCTACGATGGAATTTCAAGTTGTTTCATTTAGCTGGTGTAATCTTTTCAAGCGCAATCAACAAGACTTGTGTCGAATGCCAAGTTTTCAACAAACAGACACTTTTATCAACATTCCTGACTACTTTGTTTGCACTCGGATATCTGTGCCGTTATTTTTGGCGCATACAAATCTAAAACCCTCTACAAAATGAACAAAGCTGAATTGGTTGAAGCTATCTCCACCGAAGCAAAGATCACGAAAGCAGATGCTACTCGTGCTTTGGAAGCTTTTATGAATGTAACCACCAAGTCTTTGAGAAAAGGTGAGCGCGTTGCTTTGGTCGGATTCGGTACGTTTACCGTTTCCAAGCGTGCTGCCCGTAACGGTCGCAACCCGCAGACCGGAAAGCCTATCAAGATCGCCGCTAAGAAAGTAGCGAAGTTCAAGGCAGGAATCGAATTGGCTGCAAAGATCAAGTAATAGATCTTCAGCATCAAAAGAAAAGCCCCGCAATCGCGGGGCTTTTTTGTTATCGTCCATAGAAAATTGGTTTCCTTTTCTCGAGAAAAGCTTTCACGCCTTCGCGGTGATCTTCCGTGGCGCCTGCTTCCGTCTGCACCTCGCCCTCTAATCTCAGCTGCTCGTCTAAACTATTGGTCATAGAGGCGTTTAAAAGTTTCTTGGTGAGCCACAATCCGCGTGTTGGCAATTGCGCCAGTTGCTCGGCCAACGCCGTTGCATGACGCAGCAATTCTTCATCGTCGTACACTTTATAGATCATGCCCATGTCGCGTGCCTCTTCGGCGCCTACTTTCTCGGCCGTGAACATTAATGCCGCTGCACGTTGTAAACCGATCAGCCGAGGAAGAAAAAACGTGCCGCCGCTGTCCGGAATCAGTCCGATCTTACTGAACGCCTGGATAAAGGTTGCACTTTTTCCGGCGACTATCAGATCCGCTGCCAAAGCGATGTTGGCACCGGCGCCGGCTGCCACGCCGTTCACGGCTGCAATTACCGGCTTCTCCAGATTCCGCATCAGACGAATAATCGGATTGTAATGCTCTTCTACAATTCGGGTGATGCCCGGACCTGATGGATCTATCGCCTCGGATAAATCTTGTCCAGCGCAGAATGCTTTACCGGTACCATGCAGCAATACAGCGCGAACACTGGCATCTTCATTCGCCTTTTTTAATGCGGCCTGCAACTCGAGCGACATCTCGCGGATGAAGCTGTTGAATTTTTCAGGACGATTCAGCGTGATGAAGGCGACGCCGTTTGAAGTGGAATAGTCGATATACATGAGCGAATATGTTAGTTTCTAATTACGAAAATCCGGTTCCATACAAGGTAAGGATCCGGTGGTTTATGGAGTATTGGAATTGGCAATTTACGCAAAGTTCAATCGGAACGGAGGAGAGTATCGATCTAAAAGAACCTCAATGGCATTTAAAATAATCGAACGGTTCCAGACAAGTGTCGCATTTGTATAAGGATTTGCAGGCGGTAGAGCCGAACGGACTAATCATCGTTGTCTTCAGTGATCCGCAACGCGGACAGGCAACCGATCGCGGGTGCAAGGAAAGCACTGATTTGTCACTGGTGGAATGCGCAGGCGGAGCAATACCGTATTTACGTAGTTTTTCCTTTGCTTCGTCCGGAATCCAGTCCGTAGTCCAAACCGGCGAATACACCAGTTTGACCGTTGTGTTTTCAAAGCCGTGTTCGTGTAACGTGCTCTTTATTTCCTGCTCGATAGCCATCATGGCAGGACAACCGCTGTAAGTGGGCGTTATTAGGACGGTAACAGCACCGTCGTCGCTAAGCTGCACATCGCGAACGATACCTAGTTCCACAATACTAATTACCGGTATTTCGGGATCCGGAATAGTGCTAAGGAGCTGATGAATGGTGTCAATAATTTTGTCAGCCATGTGAAGTAAAGGTTGGAGGAGTATAAAATACCGTGAAGATTGGATTTATCCGCTGTAAGAGGCGGTGCCAACCTGACACTGTTGCGGCGAAGTGTATTTACCACGTAGCACCGGGATGCGCACGGTGCAGCGATTGCATTTCCGCCAGGATATGGCCAAGATGCTCGGTATGTTTGCCTTCCCGGCTACCACGGATGGCAAATGACTTTTCAGGAATAAGCAGTCCTGCTTCCTTCATTTTATCTTGTGCGAAGTGCAGCCAATCAGCGCGCAGGGCACTATTATCGATACCAATACCGGCTTGCAATAAGATGCGGTCCACATCGTTCATATCGAAAAAATCTTCGGTGAACATCCAAAGCTCTTCAACCGCAGTGCGCATGCGGCGAGCACTCTCCTCTGTTCCGTTCCCCAGACGCAGCATCCATTCGGTACTGTGACGAAGGTGATAGTTCACTTCTTTCAACGATTTCTGAGCCAAAGCAGCAAGTGTTTCGTCGTTGCTTTTTGAAAGAGCAGTGAAAAATAAAGTATAGTAGCTGCTGATCAGGAATTGTCGGAAAATGGTTTGCCCGAAGTCACCATTTGGTTGTTCGGCCATCAGCAGATTTCGGTAGTCGCGATCGTTCCGTAGAAATGCCAAATCATCTTCAGTGCGGCCCTTGTTTTCCACCTGGCAAGCATAATCGTAGAATCCGCGTGTTTGGCCTATAAGATCCAGTGAAATGTTGGTCAGTGCGATGTCTTCTTCCAAAATAGGTCCGTGACCGCACCACTCCGCCAGCCGCTGTCCGAGAATAAGACTCGTGTCACCGATACGCAGACAGTATTCGAAAATCGCTTCTTGGTTCGTCATGGTTGATGGTATTGAAGACTTACTCGAAGCTAGCTCCGGGAGTTTTATAGAAATTCGGATGACGATAGATCTTATCGTTTGAAGGCTCGAAGAATGGTCCCATATCTTCCGGCGTACTCGACGTAATCGCATCGGAAGGAACTACCCAGATACAGGTGGCTTCATTACGGCGCGAGTAAACGTCACGTGCATTCATCAGCGCCAATTCTTTGTCGGGAGCGTGCACATTGCCTGCATGTTCGAAGGGAGCTCCGAAACGTTTCTGCGTAAAAACTTCCCAGAGTGGCCAGTTGTCGTTCTTCATAGTAATGGTGATGATGTCGGAGTTTTAATCAGGCAGCGATGGTTTCGCCGGATTTCTTACGCGCATAAGCATTGGCGGCTTCACGAACCCAGGCTCCTTCTTCGTGCGCTTTACGACGGGCCTTCAAACGATCTTTGTTACAAATACCGTTTCCGTTAATGACCTCATAGAATTCATTCCAGTTGATGGTGCCGAACTCGTAATGCTGACGTTCTTCGTTCCATTTCAAGTCAGGGTCCGGCAACGTAAGGCCAATGTTCTCTGCCTGCGGAACGGTGCGGTCGATAAAACGCTGACGCAGTTCATCATTGGAATAGCGTTTTACTTTCCAGCGCAGCAATTCAGCACTGTTCGGTGAATCTTTGTCGGACGGGCCAAACATCATCAGTGCCGGCCACCACCAGCGATTGATTGAATCTTGCGCCATCGCGCGTTGCTCAGGCGTTCCTTTCATCAGCGTAGCCAGAATCTCATAACCTTGCTTGTGGTGGAAATTTTCTTCTTTACAGATTCTTACCATGGCACGTGCATACGGACCGTAAGATCCTTTAGCCAAAACCGTCTGATTGACGATGGCAGCGCCGTCTACCAACCATCCAATTGCACCGATATCCGCCCAGCTGAGCGTAGGGTAATTGAAGATGGAAGAATATTTGGCTTTACCGGCCAAGAGTTCATCAAGCATTTGCTCGCGTGAAATACCAAGCGTTTCGGTGCCGCTGTAGATATACAGTCCATGGCCGGCTTCATCCTGTACTTTCGCCAGCAACACACATTTACGGCGAAGGCTTGGGGCACGTGTAATCCAGTTTCCCTCCGGTAACATACCAACTACTTCGGAGTGGGCGTGTTGTCCCATCATCCGGATAAGCTGTTTGCGGTAGCGCTCAGGCATCCAGTCTTTCGCTTCAATCGATTCTCCTTTGTCAATTCGCTCCTGGAATTTCTTTTCCAGTTCCTGTTCAGTCGTAGACAACATGGTAGTTCGGATTTTTAGGGTAGTAAATTTCTTTCCTGTATTTTTCAGTAACAATGACAACCGTCATACTGTTTAGATTCGGTGGTAATCTCCTTTCCACCGGCCGATCGATTTTTTGATTTCTTCCTGTGATAGGTGGTTTTCTACGGCTGATTTGCACAGCTCGACGAATTCGTCATCCGGTGCAAAGCGCAAAGCAATAATCTGATGCATATGCAGACGATTATCCAGTGGCTTGCCAGTCAGTGACATATGGCGAATATTCTCTTCGGCACGGATGACGCGGTCTTGCAGTCGCACTCCGAAAAACCTAACCGTGAAGAACAATATCATTAGAATCACACTGCAGGATACCAGTAAAGAGGCCGAGTAAAGATTGCCTTCTCCATCCATTGATTCAAGGAGATTTACGATGGATCCCAACAAAGTAGCCAGGCAAAGCCCAAAAAGGATGCCGTGAAACCACCAAACCAATCTTTTATGATTGGAATAACTTTGTTTTTTCATAATTGAATTGTCAATTTTCACAAAAATACGCGATTTTTGTAGCCCTTACAAGACACTGCGCACAATGGGAGAGTTCAATAATTCCCTTTTTCACGCGTTTATGTCTCTTTAATGGACTTCAGAGCTAAAAAAGTCATCGTTTCGGTCGTGAGCGACCTGGTCACCGACCAGCGCGTTCACCGCACTGCGCTCACCTTGCGGGAGCAGGGCGCCATCGTTACGTTGGTAGGCCGGAAAATGTCCGGAAGCCTGGGCATGTCTTCCCGGGCCTATCGTACCCTGCGCTTCTCGCTGCCATTTGAAACAGGTCCGCTGTTTTACGCGGCTTACAATATCCGTCTGTTTTTCTTTTTACTCTTTAACAAGTGTGACTTCCTGGTCGCCAACGACCTGGATACATTGCCGGCAAATTTCCTAATATCCAAACTGAAAAGGTGTCCATTGGTGTATGATAGTCACGAGTTTTTTACCGAGGTGCCAGAATTGGTCCATCGACCGTTCATCCGTAAATTTTGGTTGCTGATAGAGCGGTTTATCCTACCTCGACTTTCAGCGATGGTTACTGTAAATGAATCCATCGCCAATGAATACCGTCAGCGCTATGGCATTGATGTAAAGGTGGTCCGGAATATCCCGCTCACCAATAATTTTGAAGAAAGTGATTTCCTTCAACCAACGACAAGAGCTGATTTCGGATTGCCGGAGGATAAGATCGTTTTCATTCTGCAAGGTGCCGGTATCAATGTTGATCGTGGTGCCGAAGAGTTGGTAGAAGCCATGCAGTTTGTGGAAAACCATCTATTATTAATCGTTGGCGGTGGCGATGTCGTTGAGACATTGAAGAAAACAGTGGTCGTCCTAAACCTTTCGCACCAAGTAATTTTTATACCCAAGATGGCGCAACAGAAATTGCGCCGCATTACACGGCTGGCGGATTTCGGAATTACATTGGACAAGGATACCAACCTGAATTACCGGTATTCACTGCCGAATAAACTGTTCGATTATATTCACGCGGGCTTGCCTGTCATTGCTTCTGATTTACCGGAAATACGCCGTATTGTCGATGGTTACAAGATCGGTGTTATCGTACCGAGTCATGAGCCGTCGGTCATCGCCGGCATATTAAATCGTGTTGCAAGCGATCAGTCGCTGATGAGCATGTGGAAGGAGAATCTTAATAAAGCTGCTGCAGAATTGACTTGGGATAGAGAACGGGATGTCTTACTTTCGGTGTTCAAACATGCCGGCTGAACAATCATTACACGTCATTGCCTTCGATGTGCCGTTTCCACCCGATTATGGCGGTGTTATCGATGTGTATTACAAGCTAAAAGCACTGAAGGAGTTGGGAGTCGCGGTTCATCTGCATTGCTTCGAATATGGCCGAACTCACCGCGAAGAATTGAACACCTGCTGCGCATCAGTCAATTATTACCCACGGCAAACCAACAAGTCGCTGCTCTTCAATACGCTTCCGTATATCGTACTTTCCCGCTCCTCGGATGCGCTCCGCGATCGCTTACTAAAAGATGATCATCCTATTCTGATGGAAGGTATTCACAGTACCTACTTGCTCAACGATCCGGCATTTTTCGGCAGGCAGTGTTTCGTTCGCGCACACAATATCGAGCACGATTATTACCATAACCTCGCGAAGGTTGAACGAAATATTTTCAAGCGATATTATTTCTATAATGAAACTGGAAAGTTGCGTAAGTACGAACCGGTGTTGAAGCGGGCTGCTGCTGTAGCTGCTATTTCACCGGAGGATACGAAATACTTCAATGATGTTTATGGGAATGCATTTTATTTGCCGGCATTTCATCCCTTTCAGGAAGTCAGCTTCACGGCCGAAAACGGTAATTTTGCATTTTATCACGGCAACCTTGCCGTGGGAGAGAACAATGAAGCTGCGCTATTCCTGATAGAAAAAGTATTTGCAGCGCTGCCTTACCAGTTGGTCATTGCCGGTGCAAAGCCCTCGGCTGCCTTGCGGCGCGCCGCAGCGGATTATTCCAACGTAAAATTATTAGATCGCTTATCGCCCGAAGAAATTCACCGGTATATTGCCACCGCAACCGTCAACGTATTGCCTACCTTTCAGGCGACAGGTATTAAGTTGAAATTACTCGCTTCGCTTTTTCTGGGGAAACATTGTCTGGTAAATACACCGATGGTCGCTAATACCGGCTTGGCTTCATTATGCATGCTTGCTGATACGCCGGAGGAATTCCGCGCGGCCCTACGGCGGATATTCTCCACGGAAGACTTTGGTCAGGATGAAGTGGAGAAAAGGAGAAATATTCTTGGTAAGCAATTTTCCAATCAGGCGAGTGCTGAAGTGCTGGTACGCCGGATTTACAGTTAAATCACCGGCGACGGCTCCTTTGTTTTAGTGTCTTCCATGCGACCGTTTTCGCATTTTAAAATCCGTGCCGGGAATTTGTCCATCAGGCCGTAGTTATGCGTAGCCATCAATACGGACGTTCCTTTGTTGCTGATATCGAACAGCAACTTCATAATTTCTTCGGAGGTCTCCGGATCCAGATTGCCGGTGGGTTCATCGGCCAAAATCAGCTCAGGATGGTTCAGTAAGGCTCGTGCAATAACGACGCGCTGCTGTTCGCCGCCACTTAGCTCATGCGGCAACTTAAATCCTTTCGTTGATAAGCCTACGTTGGATAGCGCCTCTTCAATGCGCGATTGCATCTCCGCTTTATCTTTCCATCCGGTAGCTAATAAAACAAATTCCAGATTTGCATAGACGGATCTGTCGGGGAGAAGTTGAAAGTCCTGAAAAACGATACCGAGTTTTCTGCGGAGAAATGGAATTTGGGTCGATGGAAGTCCGATCAATGGGAAACCGGCAACAGTACAATTACCTTCGTTCAGTGATAGCTCCCCGTAGAGAAGTTTCAACAAACTGCTTTTCCCGCTTCCGGTTTTGCCGATGAGGTAAACGAATTCCCCCTTATCGATCTGCAGGTTGACGCCCGCCAATACCGGACTGCCGGACTGAAAAATCGTTACGTTGGAAAGCTGAACTATGGTCGTTGACATGCTCGAAAGATTGTTCCGTAAAGCTACGGCATGTCTGCGGTCAATGGAATGGTTGTCGGTCAAGTATTGAACAGGACAGCGTGAAATGTTGCGGTCGTAATAGGGCGTATGGTAGCGTTACCAAGCCGGGCGAAAAGATCCGATTCAATCCAGTTTCTTGATCTTTCCGTAAGGCATTTCCCGGATCAGCTCAATCAATTCTGATTCCCGGTTGCCAAGGCCGGCCTTGACCAGTGCTTTCTCCGGACGGTCAACGCGGAAATAGGCTAAAAGCGTGAAGTTTTCATCGCGCAGCTGCACATAGTCAGGAATCTTCGCAGTGCCTTTTACTTTGAGGATGTACATCATGACAAAGATAACAAAATAGTCTCCCGAAGGTTCACGAACCCATTTGTGTGCAAAAGAGTGTTGGTAAATACAACCTCTTCAAAAACAGTTACATGGCACTGTCGAATAATTTTGTAGACATTAACGTTTAACACGTATTAACCCCGTTGCATGGTGCGAAGAATAATTGTGCTGCTGGTCGTACTGATCAGCACTACACCTGTGTTTTCACAGAAGACCAAAATCTATACCGAAGCCGATCGCGAATATCGTCTGGGACTTGAATTGCTTGAAAAGCAAAAATACGGTCCCGCTCGCAAAGCTTTTGAGCAGACACTGCTATCCTCCGAAGCGATTTCGGAAGAGGCGCGACAAAATTCCTGCTTCTACATCGGACGATGCGCCGCCGAACTGTATCACGGCGATGCAGAATATCACCTCGTAGGTTTCATTGCCCGGTATCCGGAGAACGCGCTCATCGGTGAAGCACAATACACCTTGGCGAATTATTATTACCGCAATAAGAAATACAAGAAAGCCTACGAGCATTTTAACGCACTTGACCTGCCTTCGCTTGCGGAGGAACGTAGAATTGAAGTCAACTTCAAGCTCGGTTACAGTGCATACATGACAGAAGATTATGATAATGCGTCCCGTGCATTTCATGCAGTGAAGGATACCGACAGCAAATATGCCACTGCGGCGCAATATTATTACGCACACATGGCGTATGTGAGCGAGAACTATGAAACTGCACTCCAGGAATTCATGAAGCTGCGTTCCTCGGAGGCGTTTGCTCCGGTAGCTCCTTACTACATCACCCAGATTCTCTACAAGCAGAAGAAATACGACGAGGTGTTGAAGTATGCACCAAATGCGCTCGATTCGGCTGGTACGCGTAACGGTTTGGAGATTGCCCGGATGGTTGGGGAATCTTATTACCGCAAAGGCGAATACGCTGAAGCTATTCCGTATCTCGTCGATTATGAGAAGAATTCTGCAGGAGCTGGCGCTGCGGATTATTATGCACTTGGATATTCATACTACCGTATTGCTCAGTATGAAAAAGCGATCCCGTATTTCCAGAAGTTAAATACCGGCGATGACTCGCTTTCTCAAAATGCCTATTACCATTTGGGGGATTGTTACCTGAAAACGAATGCGAAGCGCAGTGCGCGTGCTGCTTTTGAATCCGCATCCAGAATGAACTATAATCCATTCATCACTGAAGAGTCTAAATTTGCATACCTGAAATTATCCTACGAATTGTCCTATCAATCAGTAGCGGTAACGGCTTGTCGTACTTTTCTAAAAGAATATCCGGAAAGTGCGCACACCGGCGAGGCAAATGAGATCTTGATTAATATATACGCCAGCACGCGCAATTATCGTGATGCGCTCGAAGCCCTGGAATCCATTAAGGTCAAAACACCGGGTATGAAAGCGGCGTATCAAAAAGTGGCCTACTACCGTGCTATAGAGTTGTATATGGATAATGACCTGGCGCAATCGGCGCAGCTTCTCCAGACTTCACTCGGTAATCCTGTTGATCAACGAATCACTGCTGAGGCACACTATTGGAAAGGTGAGATTGCTTATAAGCAATCAAAATTCGATCAGGCAGTCAAGTCGTACAATGACTTCCTGTATTCACCGGGAGCAGTTACGTCGGAACACTACAATCTTGCCAACTATAATAACGGATACGCATATTTTAAGATAGAAAATTATGCTAACGCTCAAACGGCATTCCGTAAGTATGTAAAAGATAAATCGCTGACCGATTCGGACCGTTATGGTGATGCACTGCTTCGCATCGCTGATTGTAATTTCATGCAGCGCGACCAGACGGCAGCCTTGGACTACTACAATCAGGCCATTCAGTCAAAGGCAAAAGCGGCAGATTATGCGCTTTACCAAAAAGGAATCATTTTGGGTGTACAAGGTAAACTGAATGAAAAGGTGGCTGCGCTTGAAAAAATAACAGAAGGCTATCCGCGTTCAGTCTACTTCGATGATGCACTGTACGAAACCGGACAGGCGTATCTAACGATGGGTGACAATGCGAAAGCACTGGGTTGTTTCCGGCGAGTGATCACCGAGTTTCCAGCAAGCAGCTATGTGAAAAAAGCAGAACTTGGTGAAGCGCTGGTTTATTACAACGACGGTAAAGATGAGCAGGCTACGGTAGCCTGCAAACGCATTATTGAAAAATATCCGAATACCGCTGAGGCACGCGAAGCCTTGCTGCAGTTGAAAAACATTTCCGTTTCTCAGCAAAAGGTGGATGAATACCTGCAGTATGCCAAGAATATTCCGGACGCTGACGTTACTGCGGCCGGAGAGGACTCTATTACCTATGAAGCAGCGGAGTTGCTCTATACGCAGGGTCGTTGTGAAGAAGCCATTCGAGATCTCGATAAGTACCTTTCTAAATTTCCTAATGCACATTTCAAACTTAATGCGAACTACTACCGCAGTGACTGTCTGTTCCGTGCCAAGAAATACGAAGAGGCGCTATCAGGATATGAGTTCGTCATTATGCAGCCGAAGAACGCCTTTACCGAGCGTTCGCTGTTGAACGCTGCGCTTATTCAGTACCGTCAGAAACGGTATGCTGAAGCCGGACAGCGCTTTGAAGCACTCGAAGCTACCGCAGAAGTGAAGGAAAATATCGCTGCTGCACGTGCCGGTCAGTTGCGAAGTTTTTACAAAGCTGGGAATTGTGATAAGGCAGTAACGGCTGCCGATAAAATTCTGACAATCACACCGGTCGACAAAGATCTTCAAAACGAAGCGCAATTGATTTCCGGTCGTTGTTATCTGGCACAAGAGGAATGGCAAAAAGCGAAACCGTTTTTTACACTCGTCGCTAAGCGAACGCCTTCTGAAATGACAGCCGAAAGTAAATATTCTCTGGCCCTGATTGAGTACGAAGAGGGCAATTACAAGGAAAGTCAGAAGCTCATCTTTGAAGTGCAAAATCAAGTGCCAGCTTACGATTTTTGGATTGCGAAGTCGTTCATATTATTGGGAGACAATTACGCCGCTCTGAAAGACACCTTCCAGGCACGTGAAACCTACAAGAGTATCGTAGATAATTTCGAAAAA
>Ga0315906_10001737_pt1 | contig 31750 bp, 36 predicted proteins | sample LakEriMetagenome_4_FD_203526 | JGI IMG/M metagenome (GOLD analysis project Ga0315906, IMG submission 203526) | Freshwater fungal communities from buoy surface, Lake Erie, Ohio, United States - Buoy 2 MA122 | ecosystem: Environmental > Aquatic > Freshwater > Lake > Lake biofilm | place: USA... | reverse complement strand
CATACGCTAAGGCTAAAAAAAGTTCTTATATTCTGTGGAAGTTTGGCATTACTTTAGACGAGTATAACAAGAAACTAGAAGAACAGAACTATAAGTGCTCGATATGCGAGACTGAGGACCCAGTAGGCGGGTGGCATTTAGATCACAATCACTCTACCGGAGCTGTACGAGAGTTCTTGTGTTGTAAATGTAACGCAGGTATAGGCTATCTAAACGAAGATCCGCGAATACTATCAGCAGCCATAGCCTATCTACATAAGCATAGTCAGCAGGCATTGCCTGCAAAGGAGAGTGCAAATGAGCCAGAGCCGATTAGCTAACCTAACTCCGCTACTGGACTGTTAGCGATCTGATTGTCTACCGCGTAGGCTTCGCAGCCGAGAAAGACGAGCCGATCGAGAACGTACTGCACTCTGTCAAGATGGTAGTAGCCAACGCGCTCGCTCCATTCGACAGTAAGGCGGAGCTGTACATCAGCGGCAGTGGTAACTTCCGGAACGAGATTGCGAAGACCAAGCCCTACAAGGGTAACAGACTTGACACGCCCAAGCCTCAGTACTATAATGAGATTAGGGAGTACTTGATCAAGTACCACAAGGCAATCCCTACCGATGGCATTGAGCCTGACGATATGCAGGGCATTCGACAGTACGAGCTGAAGGGCAAGAGCTGTATCATCTCTATCGACAAGGATATGAAGATGATCAAGGGCTGGCACTACAACTTCGTCAAGGGCGAAGCCAAGTTCATCGACGGCCTTGCTGCAGAGCGATGGTTCTTTACTCAGCTACTGACTGGTGATCCTACGGACAACATTCAGGGTGTACCTAAGATTGGTCCTAAGACTGCAGAGAAGCTGCTAGACGAGAGCGATAACCCTGACGGATGGTTCGAGGTGTGTAAGCGCGAATACCGTCGCTACTATGGAGAAGACGAATGGCAAAGCAAACTAAGCGAAATGGCACAGCTACTGTGGATTCTAAGGAAGCGCGACAGCACGTGCCCTTGGGTCCAGACCAAATCCTCTCAGGCTGCCCGAAGTGCGAAGCCTACGGAGTGCCTATCGTTCGAACAGACTACGGAGTAAGAGTAACTGACGCAGCGTTTGATGCACTGGTGAACAGCCTTAAGGCTGATACGCAAAAGATCTTTATGGACTGCTTCGGCGTTAACACTCGTGACTCGGCTGGCTGGTATCCGGTAGATGTGGAGCGCGCGCTGTACAATATGGAACGAGTGATGGCTGGTAAGCCGGAGGACAATCGTGGCTGGGATTAACTTCAAGACGCTAGCCGATATGCGTATCGAGCTAGTAGCTTACACGATGCAAAAGAATATAGACGAGTTCGGTACTGTGTGGTACGAGGACGCCGATACTTTTCCGGTATCCGCAGCCCGAGTATCTCACGGACGAGAGGACAAGACTGGAGACGATCCCGAGAAGGATCTAAAGCTGATGCGATTCCTAGCGGAGCACAAGCACTTCTCTCCTTTTGAACATCAAAGTGCTTCGTTCCTTATCGAAGCTCCGTTGTACGTAGCACGAGAGTGGATGCGGCATAGAACTGGCCAGTTTAATGAGATTTCTATGAGGTACACCAGCGATCCTTCGGACACGTACTACATCCCCGATACGTTCCGTGCCCAAGCGGCTAAGAACAAGCAGTCGAGCGAAGGGGCAGTCGAGAGGCAGCGAGAAGCGTCTGAAGAATACAAGATGGGGATTCAGGACGCCCTGCAGAGCTACAACAGCATGCTTGAGCTTGGAGTTGCGCGGGAACTGGCGCGGGGAGTGCTGCCTACAGCGATGGTGACACGCTTCTACTGTACCTTTAACTTGCGTAACTGGGCCCACTGGTATAAGCTACGCATCGACGAAGGCGCACAGCTAGAGATCCGTCACTACGCCGCAGAGATTGACAAGCAGCTAGAGGCGCTCTGGCCTACAGCGTGGAAGGTTCTAAAGGATGCCTAAGAAACCGGCACCGCCTAAAGCTAAGACACTAAGCGATACTAGATCAGGCTACGAACGCAAGCTCTGGAAATTCTTACAGAGTAATGACGTAGACTTCAGCTACGAGTCAGTCAGCATCCCGTACAAGGTTCCTGTTAAGAACCGTAGGTACACGCCAGACTTCATCCTGTTCAACGGGATCTACGTCGAAGCAAAGGGCAAGCTGGATGCCAAGGCTCGTGAGAAGATGCAGCTAGTAGTAGAACAGCATCCAGATCTAGACATCCGCATCCTGCTGATGCGCGATAACAAGATCTCCAAGCAGAGTAAGACTCGCTACTCTGACTGGTGCCGTAAGGTAGGTATCAAGTATCACGTATCGGAGCACGGCGAGATCCCGCCCGAGTGGATGGAGGAACGTAAGGATGGCTGAGCTATCGCAGTTTAAGCTGACCCTGACTGAAGCGCCGGACAACGGCATCAAGGTAGAGGCAGCATTCGAGACCCCGGACGGTGTGATCTACGAGCAGGGTAACGTACCGGCAGCGCTGGTCATGGGACAGCTAGTCCTTAACTTCATCGCCAAGTACGGCGAGACTAAGCAGGAGACAGTAAACTAATGAACGAGTACGTAGCATTTGTTATCCTATGGCTGTACCTAATGGGTGCGTTTCTGTTCTACCGTACCGCCTATCAGATCGTAGACATGTCAGACGAAGATGGGGCGTTTGCCGTAAACGTACAGATCCCACCTAAGTGGTACCACACAGCCTTCTGGTTCTTCTTCGTTCCGTACTGGCAGTTCACTGGACAGACTATCGATGAGTAAAGCCAAGCGTCACCTAATTATCCCTGACACGCAGGTTAGTCCGGGTACTCCCATGGTACACTTCGAGTGGGTAGGCAAGGCGATCGCCCGCTACAAGCCTGACGTAGTTATCCACATGGGAGATCACTGGGACTTTCATTCCCTCAGTAGCTGGTCTCCCGCTGGCTCGATCGATAAGGAAGGAGCCCGGTACATCAAGGACGTAGAGGCAGGCAACGAAGCGCTGCGAATCCTAGAGCACTCCATGGGTGACTTCAAACCTAAGCGCAAGATCATTCTCCGAGGTAATCATGAACATCGAATGGATCGCACTATTGCTAACGATCCTCGTCTTGACGGGCTCATGGGTCCTCACAACTTGGTTGACCGGTCGCTTGGGTGGGAGGTCGTCGAGTATTTCAATGGAGGCCCTCGCGCGGTCGTTGTGGACGGAATTACGTACGCGCACTATTTCTCCAACCCAAATACAGGTCGTCCGATCGGAGGCACCGCACACCACAAGCTCTCTGCAATTGGAGTTCCTTATGTCCAAGGGCACGTTCAGGGCTACGATATCGGATCTAAGCAGCTTGCCACCGGGAAAGTCATTAGAGGAATTGTCGCGGGCTCTTGCTATCTCCATGACGAGCCGTACAAAGGTATGGCGAATTCCCATTGGCGAGGAGTTGTCGTACTCAACGCCGTACGGGACGGTGACTTTAGCGAGATGCCTCTAGACATGAACTACCTGTGTGAGGAGTACGAAGGTACGTCTCTTGCACGATTCCTCCAGCGTAACTACAAGCGTGCCAAAGAACGCTTTAGCCTAGCCAACAACTAACAAGGTACCTAGATGCTAGTCCAAGATCGACGAATCATGACCGACCGACTGTACGCTAACGCAGTGTCCAAGTTTCTAGCCGGCAACAAAGTAGAAGCAGTAGACATCATCAGGCGTGCGTTTCCTGCGGGGACTGATGTGACTCCTCACATTCGCTCGGCCCTTGGCGGGCACTATGTACCAAGCAAGAGGAGAACGTAACTATGGATTGGGGTGATGACCTACCAGCACGTAGCGTCTACAGAGCAAAGCTGCTACTTGAGCGTGCTCTAGACAAGGCGGTACTGCTAGACACTGAGCGTAGCAGCCAGATCACAGACACGCTGATTATGCTGCTGACCGAGATCGAACAGCTACTAAACGGGGACGAACCGTTCGACGGCGAAGAGCCTCCCGAGCAACTAGAGTTAGACTTCGGAGATCCCGGAGATCACAACTAAGTAGTAAAAAGAACCCCCGGTTAATCGCCGGGGGTTTTTCTTTTAGTCCTTCTTCCTCGTAGCCTCGAAGCACTCGGTAAGGAACTGGTGCTTGAGCTGACACACTCGGTACTCAGTCACCCACTCATTCGATCTCGTCTTCAGCTCCCCCGCGCTCGGATTCCTTAGAGGGTTTAGTGGAGAGCAGGGCTCCAATACCACCGCTGGGCACACCACGTTGGGTTTCGGAGACGGCATCATTGAACAGCCGGAACTCATCGTCGCTAAGATCGCAAGCAGGATTAGTGTTAACAGTTTGGTTCGCATCGATAGCCTCTTGTAGTTTACGGTTCTGGTCACGGCTAGCAGCTAGCTCGTTCGACAGAGTAGTTACCTGTCGCTCGATGCGCTCAGCGTTATCCGTGATGTCTTCCTCTAACTGTTCGATAGTTTCGCTGGCGTACTTCTCTTCTACGTCAGCTCTTCCCTTCATGTATACCGCCGTGTGCGTTCCGATTAGCAGGGCTAGGACTAGGCCGTAGCCAATCAGCTTAAAGGTCTTCGTCACGGACGGGGGGATTACTAGGTCTTGGATCATAAGGAGTATCCTCGTAGTCGTAGTACCCAGCATCGCCAGATACCTTGCGCTTGACACGGCTAGCAGCCGCGTCGATTAGGCTGTCTGACATGTAGCCAGCCATGAAAGCAGAAACAGCGGAGAGTTCTCCCATCTCAAATAGCATGGCATATGCTACCAAGCCGCCGATCAGGGAGAACATAACTCCATAAGAGTGACGCTTAACGTACTTCCTAATTGTGATCCTAGGGTTACGTTCTTCTAGTTCCTTCACCTTCTTCAGGATGTGGAGAAACTGTCCTGCCCATAGCATTAGGAACGGGTGGGTAACTAGAATGTTGATATCCATTTATAGTCCGATCTTATCTCGTAGTACTTCCCACATTACGACTAGGACAGTCAGAGCACCTGCAGCCTTCCATCTGAATCTCTCTAGACTCTCGACCCTATCGTACAGCTTAGTGCAGTCGTCCTCTAGATCCTTGATCCTACTGTGATCGGTCTTCTTACGCTCGTCTAGTAGACGATTGTTAGCGTCGATTCTCTCAGCCAGCGACGCTAGCAGTACTGACTGAGCACTAACCTTTTCTAGCAAGTCGGCGTAAGAGTCTCGGGCGTGAGCTAGCTCTTGGCGTAGATTGCTAAACTGTTCAGTTAGTAGGTATAAGGTCTTCTCCTCTGATAGTCCAATAGACATTGCTTGACGCTCCCTTTTTACACGTAGTTGATGTACTTAAACGTGGCTTCGTATCTTACTCCTGCCCGCTCGATGTCTTCGATAAACGCTAGGCGGGTGTGATCCCCGCGATCTCGGTAGTAGAACAGGACTTCCGCTAGGAAGCGAACTACTCTCCAGACAGTACGCACTGGGCGTCCTTCTTTGTAGGCTATCTCCGTCTCGAAGTAGCTACGGCCCGACAGCGACTCGTCAGGGTTGCCATTAAAGAACCAAGCATTCAGCAGTTGACTGAGCGCATCGCCCTTCTTCTGGCTCTTAGGTCTAGTATCCCACGTCATAGTTATGGAGCCACGTAGAAGCCAGCAGTTGCGCGCCAGATCACGCCGGTAGTTGCAGGACACACGATAGTAGTAGCCGTGTTCTGAGCCGAGGCTGCGATCGGGAAAGCAAAGTCCTCACGCCAGCGATCAATGGTACCTTGTAGCGCCGCTTCAGCAGGGAACGAGAATGCTAGGGAGCCGGGAAGATTGGTAGTCGTGATAGTCACAGGAGTGGCAGCAGCGGTAAGAGCTGCGGTAGCGAACCTATTGACAGACAGATACGTTAGGTAGTGGCGCAAGCCTGCTCCCGGAGAAGCTAGGGTCAGAGTGACTGCAGCGCCGGCAGCGCCTACTGAAGTACCTACGCTTGCGGTTAGGCGAGAGTCGAGAACAGTAGGTAGGATGCCATTGACAGCTAGCAGCGTAGTGATAGCAGCGCCTGAAGTGTATGCAGTCATACGTACGCGAACACGATCAAAGCCTACGCACTCTCCCATGAATGTACCAGCAGTGGTTACGTTTAGCTGAAGCAGCACGGACGCCGCGTTCATAGGCTTTACCGGGATTGCCTGCCAGTTAGTACCATCAATAGTACCCTCAAGTACTACTGTACCTACGAAAGTACCGCGAGTATCGAGAGTGAAAGTAGAGCATCCATCTACGTCCAGTAGTAGTTCTGCGTTGACTGATGCAAGAGATCCAGTAACTAGGAAGTTCTCTCTAGGATGCTGGGTTCCCAGCTTTCTGTTAGTTGATAGCTTTGCCATTAGAATGCGCTCCAGTTAACCAGCACAGGGCCGGAGGTTAGGGTTGAAAACGTTACGCCTACTTCAATTGAATCTGTTGATGGTACTGCCCACAGTGACACAAGATCTAGTAGCTCTGGTTCGTTCTCTTCGGTAGAACCTACTCCCGCTAGTCTTACGTCTACGTGCATAGAGCTAGTGACGCCGGTAGCTGAGAACGTCTGGGTGTGCGCTAGGGTTCCTTTGCCATTACCTAGCGTCAGAGTAACTTGTCCCTTGAGAATAGTGGTACCACCGCCTTCGCCCGGGGGACCTTGGATTCCCTGCGGACCTTGCGGACCCTCTGGCCCGGTTAAGCCTTGTGGTCCCTGAGGACCTGTAGGACCCGCTACACCTTGAGGACCTTGCGCTCCCGTAGCTCCCGCTGGACCCGTAGCTCCAGTAGGTCCCGCTGGACCAGCGACGCCCTGAGGTCCTTGCGGACCGGTAGCTCCTGTCGGACCGGCAGGCCCGGTAGGCCCGGGGTCTCCTGCAAATCCATACGGCAGACTGTTCCACGCAGTAACACCGTCGCCTACCTTCCACTTACGAGGAGATCCCATCTCAATGGCAATCTCTCCGTCCATCAGCACTGGATTAGCAGAAGTCCAGTTAGCCACAGTATCTCGCCTGAGGCGGAACTTGGTTGCCATGTTAAGCTCCTCCTCCGTCGATCACAGGACTTGTATCAGAAAACGTCGTGAACGCATCGCCACCATCAATATCCAGACTAGTGCCTCCGCTCCCGCCCTGAGCTGCTAGCTCTGCTAGGCGGGCAAGGATCTTGTTTAGCTGCGTTCGCTCAACGTCAGGGTTGCCAGAGCGAACTACCTTGTACAGGTCTTCAGTGCTCATACTAGTAGTTACCTCGGGCTAGCGCGCTCTGCTGAACGGTCTCCGGTGTTGGTCTGTGTAGTTCTTCCTACAGTAACCATGCCTTCGCGGATCATAGGATCTACGTCAGGGCGGAAGATATCTACGCCAGCTTGGATAGCTGTACCTACACCCGGAACAAAGGTGTTGATAAGTTCTCTCATAGGATTCTCTGACCAGTTCGCCTTTTCCTTCTCCCACTCTCTCTTGAGGAAGTCGCCCACGCGCTGTAGGATACTACGACGACGTTCCGGAGGAGTGCTCGGATTGTCCAACTCCTCTACCTCTGCGCGCTGAGCTGCGTCCATCAGAGGATACGTACGCGCTAGAGTATCAGCCGCCTGTCTGGAACGTGACGGATCGTTCGGGAAGATAGCAGAGGCTACAGTACTAAAGTTAGCTAGACCTAGACCAGCACCTAGGCCAAACTGCCCGGTGTTGAACTGAGGATCTACGCCGATGATGCCCGGTGTGGCTGAGTCATTAGGCGGACGGATGACCGGAGTGATAGGATCAGCCGGCTGGTTAGGCTGAGCAATAGGACCTGTAGCTCCGCCGCCTGTACCAGGACCGGGTGTAGTTCCGGGATCCTGCGGCTGCGTGCCCCCTGACCTGATCTGCCCTAAGCGCTGTCTCCAGTAGTCTAGTGAGGAGTTACCACTAGACCCGAACTGCGTACCTAGTACGGACGGATCGATAGCGAAACGCGGTAGCCACTGACCCATAGTGGTACGATTGTCAGGAGCACTTACCGACTCTGGCGTGACTACGGGAGTAGCCGTTGACGGGCTTCCCGGAATACTCGGACCGCTGATTACAGGCGCTACAGGGCCACTATCCCCTACGGAAATGGGACGTGGCTTAGGCATAGGAACAGCGTCGCTAGGCATAGGGCCACGGTAGTTATCGTCAGAACCGCGTACAGGCTTAACCTCCTGCTGAGGCTGTAGCATGCCGTAGTTAGGTAGCATGGTCTCAGGCACGACCGGACCAGCACTTCTAGGATTCTTGTCCATGGGAGCGAACGTAGGCTGAACGCTAGCAGTAGGCTCATACACCGGATCTAGCGCCTCCTCACCCGGAAGGTAGCCTACAGGAGTAATGTACCCAGAATACTCAGTAGCGCGAGGCTTGTTGTAGATGGTATTCGGATTGCCGTTGTTAGGAGTAACCGGCGTGTTCTGGTTGTTGAACTGTGGTAGCATGATTAACGGTTCTCCCTGTCGATCTTGTTAAGCTCGCGGCGAAGCTCTCGGTATTTGTTAGCAATCTGGACACGGCGCTGGCGGGTATCTGCCTTCGCCATCTCGTCCTGTTCTAGCTGCTTAATGGTAGATTCAGACAACACGGACGAGCTAAAGTTTACAGCTCTCGGGCTGAGGACATAGGTCTGCTGCCCGCGTGATAGGCTAGTTTCCTTTAGAGCAGCAGCGATCTCCTCCGGAGTCTTGCCAGAAATCCTAGCGATCTCGGCCAGAGCTACGTACTCCTTGAGTCCCTCGACTTCCTGAGAGCGTACGTCTAGGTACTGGCTACGAATGTTATCCATATCCAGCGTAGCTGACGCAGCTACCACGTCGTTAAGGTCGCGCTTAGCAGTACGTAGATCCTGCTGCTGTAGGAGATTGATACTCTTAAGTGGGTCGAATCTCTGCATCTTAATGAGATTGTTAGTAGCCATCTCTACAGCCCAGTGCTCTACGACAGCCTCCTCCGGCACTACATCCACTTCCTCTAGTAGGCCGGTAAACTTAGACGCTTCGACGATCGGCTGCTTGAGCATACCGCTCGCAGTCAAGAACGAGCCAGCAGCAAAGTTGATGAAGTTGTCGTTCAGTCCGGCAGCCTTATAGCCCGCGTCCGCTTCTGGATCGTTGCGGATAGCAGTAGGCACACGGCTCTGACCGGTAATCATCTTGGCCGAATCCTTGAGTAGCGGATTGAGCGAGACTAGAGCAGCAGTAGCCGCGGCAATGCGCTCAGTATCACCAGACCCGATCGCACCCATAAGCTCCGTCATCGGACCGTAGGGATCCGTTACTCGGCCTACGTCTACCATCAGGTATGAACCATCAGGAGCCTTACCTACTACACGTACGTCCTTGTTCATGACGAAACTGTTGGACATACGGTAGGCGTCTTCTACCTTCTTACGCTCCTCCTCGTCTCCTTCATCTAGACCGTAGCCGATCATTGAGGCAAAGCCCATGAACGCGGCTAGAGCTAGCTTGTTGGCTAGGTACTGATTGCTCATGGCAGCAGCGATACCGATGCTACGTCCAGCAGCGTGCCCCCGGAGAACGTTAGCCGCAGCAGTGTGACCCTCGTTAGCCAGAGTATCAGCTAGGCGGATATCGTCAGCAGCTCTGTAGCCCGACATTAGCAGCGAGCGGAACGTCTCGTACTGGTAGGTAGCGAATACAAAGATACCGGTACGATCTAGGTCACGGACTAGAGAAGCAGCCAGCTCGTACGAGAACGTAGTCTGACGAGTACGCGCAGCGGCACGTTCTGATAGCTGGTCTTCCGTTAGGCGTAGCTCCTGCGGCAGGTTATCGTTTACTTCAGTAAGAACATCTAGCTGCTTGTAGTACACTACTAGCTTAGCGCCTAGGTCCATACCCGAGTAGATAGTCCACAGGGCACTATAGCTATCACCGGCAGTCTTGCTCACGCGCTCCCACGTTGAGCTATCCGGCATAGCGCCAGCCGAGCGTAGGTTTTCTACCGCCTGCTCTAGCGGACGACGACGCATAGCCTCCGCAATCGGAGTATCGGCCAGCATGTTGCGGTACATGTCGTACGTCTGCTGGTTAAACTTACCAGTCTTGAGTGCCTCTAGGTTAGCAGCCGTAGTACCGATTACAGCGGGGATAATCTTACTCATGTAAGAAGGACCTACGCCGTTAGCCATAGCCATGCTGAAAGAACCGACGCCGTTGTAGAGCATCAGTAGCGGATTGAGTACGAGGTTGGTAAACTTGAAGACGCTGGCGTACTTGCCGAGAGTGTTCGACATCAACTCGACTAGAGGATGTCTAGTCTCAGAGTCGTTGGCAAACATCTGCGCAGCTTCGGGCGAAGTCCACATTCCATTCAGTGCGCCCATTGACGGACCGCGTAGCTCGGTAGCGTTCGTAACCCCAGCGGCAGTAGCGTCGCTCTTGGAATTGAAGAAGTACTTGCCAGTGTAGTCCTGCTTTAGCTGACGCGCAAAGCGTAGCTGCTCAAGCAGTAGGCCCTGAGCTAGCTGGGTGTTATAGATTACCGTGAGAGGATCTTCGATCTTGCCCATCAGCGCAGCGATAGGAGCAGGCACATCGACACGCTCCTTGAGCACGCCGAGTCCTACACGGTTCTGTGAGAAGTACTTGGTAAGCCTGTCTACACCACGGGTCTCACGTAGTAGATCCTGAATAGCCGTAGTGACGGTAGCTTCTGCAGCCTCAGAGTTGCGCGGATCAGACCCTGCGAAGAAGGAGCGAAGAGCTGATACTAGCTCATCCTTCTTGAGAGTGCTAACTCCAGCCTCTCCGATCCAAGCAGCGTGAATGCGCTCAAGGCGAGCACGCGGCATCTTCTCAAGCTTGTCCAGCTCGAAGTTAGTCAGGTCGTTGCGTAGGAATTCCGTAGCATCCTGTAGGATCTGCTTACCCTTGTCGGTACCACGGACCAGCTCTTGCCACTGCTTACGCTCCTTGGGGTTGTGTACCTGATAGGCCGTAGTCCAGTAGTTATCTAGGTTAGCCATGATAGCGTTGATCTGTCGTACTACCGCAGGGCTAGGCTTGAACTCACCGTTCTCTACGCGTGAAGACTCGTACAGCTCCTTTACGATCTGTAGGCTGTTCTTCTTGAACTCTTCGCGCATGTTGACTAGAGCGCCAAACAGCTCTGGGTTCTCCTGCTTGATCTTAGCCTCAGCCTTTGCGTAGTCCTCCGGAGAGATGCCCGGCTTGATGAGAGTCTTAGCTAGCTCTTCGTTGTTAGCGATGATCTGTTCGTCGGCAGTCTGACCTAAGATGATATACTCTAGCGCTACCTCGCGTCCCTTAGCCGTCTCGATAGCCTGACGCAGAGACTCTACTCCCGCATTCTTAGGCAGGAAGAAGTCAGCAACCTTAGCCTTAAGCGAGCTAGGATCGCGCTTGCCCTGCATAACTTCCTGAGCACGCTCAAGAGCGTTGGTAGATACAGACAGCCTATCCATCAGGGTAGTCTTATCTAGTCCGCCAGTCGCGGCAGCCGCTACTTCTCTAGCCTGCGTAGCTACTTCGTCTACGGTAGAATCAGAAAAATCAGCCAGCACTTCGCTACGATTGTCCGTAGTAGTGGTATCAATAGCCGTAGCCGTAGCTTCAAGTAGCGACTCAAGCGCGTCCATGTTCTTCTTAGAGTCAGCCATGCCTAGAGCATTGCGGACTAGGTTGACTAGCTTACGGTAGACGTTGCCGAGCGTACCACGGGCCGGCAGGCTACGTAGTACATCCTGAATGTTCTTGTCCGTTAGACCGTAGGTTACGATCTCATCCACGTCTACCTTACCAGCCTGATCCACCAAGCCGCCGTTACGCGGAGAGATGATTCTGCTGAGCGGGGAGTCTGGATTACGCTTTAGCTCCTGCTTACCCTTGGTATCGTACCACTGCTGGAAGCTGTTACGTACCTCGCTGATCTGAGCAACAGCGGCAGCTAGCTGCTTGTCCGTCTTGACCGCAGCCTTGTCACGAAGTCTTACCCAAGTAAGAGCGTGTAGGATTTCGTGAGCTACGATGCGTGGAGTAATGCCGCCCATACCAAAGCGCAGCTTACCGTTGTTCGGGTTGTAATAACCTAGCGTCTCTAGTCCGCTCTGAGTCTTAACGTACTTCTTAGCCGTGTCGATCTGAATGTCAGGTACTAGACCCTGATACTTCTTCATGATCGGCAGTAGAGTACGAACGATCGCGTTCTCGCGACCAGTACGCGACGCTACCTCTAGGTAATCGAATAGAGCCTGTACTCGTTGCTTAGGACCGCGAGCATTGTTGTAGTCGTCTATTAGGTTAGCAGCATCTTCTCCGTACGTCTCGGCAATCTCTCCTGTAGTTACAGCAGCCTTAACGTCAGAGTTAGCCGGGTTAAACTCCCCAGTGTTCTCGTCGATGTTCTTGACTTGGTTAGAGTCTAGAGCCATGACAGACACATCCACCTCAGGGAAGATGTCAGCGAACTCAGCGTCAGGCATAACTAGATCAGCACCGCGAGGCTTACCGCGCGCTGTTAGGCGTGACTGCTTCTCAGTGTCATCTAGTCCGGGGATCTCGAAACGATTGACGTACATAACGCCATCGTGCCCAGTCTCGCGGATCAGCTCGCGTACTACTTCATTCTCCTTAGCCTCTAGCTCCATCATCCTGTTCTCGGAAAACGGTGTGCTGAAGTCTAGGGATTCGTACTCTTCGCGGATAGCAGCAACCTCCGCCTCAGCCTGAGCTAGACGTTCCGGAGTTACTAGGTTCATGTCGCGTAGCTGGGGACCTACATCCTCGATACCCCAGTTACCGTAGTCCTGTAGACGCAGCGGCTTCTTGATGTTGACAGCCATGCGTAGAGTCTTTTTGTCTTGGTTGCTACCACGAGCAGCCTTGGTACCTACCTCAAAGTTAGTGCTAAGGTGTGGGCCAATCTGTCCACGAGCAGCTACCCAGTTACGAATGTCAGCAGTCTTGCTGGTAACGTGATACATAACCGGCTCTACTACGGTACCCTTGAGGAAGTTACGTAGGTTAGGATTACGCTTAGCCGTTTCGCGTACGTCAGGCTCCTTGATCCTAGCCACGTCAAACTCTTCGGTATCACCTTCCACAGTGATAGCAGCTTTCTCCGGCACTACCTTAGCTACTTTCTCAGTAACAGCAGGAGTGTCAGTAGGCTTAGCTAGGCGAGCTAGTACATCGTCGTACGATACAGCAGGAGCGTTACCGTCCTCGTCTGCTACCTTAGGTACCTTGGGTGCTGCAGGCTTAACTGGCTTAGAGACTACGGGAGCCGGGGTAGCTACTGGCTGGACAGCCGCAGTCCTGCGAGCAATCTCGCCAGCACGCCAGTCTCTCTGGGCTACTAGCACGTCATCATCGGTAGCGTTAGGGTTCTGCTCTAGATAGCGCACGGCAAAGTCGCGCATCTCTTTGCGCGATACTTCGGCCTGTCTAGTTACGGCACTCTGCTTACCGGCCTGCTGTCTGGCCTGCTTAGCGGCTACAGCCTTGCGAGCTTCGTCGATATCCCGTACTTGATTGTCTACCATCGGCAGAGATAGCTGTTCTGGTTCAGGAGTTACAGGCGGAGCCTGCGGAGCAGCAGGAGCCGGAAGGTCTACCGCATTAGCAATACTACGATCACGGTTAGCAGCCGCAAAAGCGTTAGCCATGATGTTACCCGGCTCGTTAGCAGCCGTAGTAGTAATCTCACGATCGATAGCGTCACGCTGAGCACGACGCTCACGTACGCCAGCTTCTTGCTGAGCAGTCTGAACACTACGCTCTGACGCTAGGCGTGACTCAGCCTCCATCACACCACCGACGCCATCGGCTAGCTCTGGATCTCCTCCGAAGAGGTCTAGCTGCTCTGCCTTGCCAGTCTGGAACGCGGAAGCGATGCGGGCGTTGTTCTCATTCTTAGCCGCGAAGCGGACTAGCTCCTGCTGCTTAAGTGCTTCCGTAGCGCGAGTAAGCTCAGCCTCCTGACGAAGACGATCAGTACGCGCAGTCTGGAAAGCGTCAGCAGCTTCATTACGTAGGTCATCTTTCTTTGCCTGTAGTGCCTGCTCTGAGCGAATCTGAGCAGCCTGCTCGGCAGCAGTTACCGGAGTAATCAGAGCGCCTGAGGCTAGACCGCCAGCTAGAAAGCCACGTACTGCCTCTTCTCGTAGCTCTGGACTATCCCAGTTCTTGACCATGCCAGCAATTACGCCAGCCTCTCTCTCGTCTCCTTCGATAGCTGCAGAGCCGGCACGCACAGCATTCTGGGCATACGGAGTAACAGCCTCGGATCCAGCCTCTACAGTTGTACGTCCTAGAGCATTAAGCGCAGTACGCTTTAGCAGTCCTCCGCCAATCTTGATGCCGGGGATAGCACCGGTAACGGCTTCGACGCCGAACTCAACGGAAGCTTGCTCGAACGCCTGCTCGTCTGCTAGAGACGATGCCTCTTGTTCTGACATTCCAGCCTGACGGGCAGCTTGATAAGCCTCGTCCCATGATGCGTAGAACGCCTTGCGTACCATCGGGATAGAGCCGACCATTGATCCGATGACGCCGCCAACAGCAGTACCACCGCCCGGCTTAGCTAACGTACCGAGCGCGCCGCCAGCAATACCGCCGACCATCGAGCCCACGCTCTCTGGTGCCGAGCCAGCCGCGTCCGCTACGGTACGTAGCGTTGTACTGCGTTCACCGAGAGCTTCTACTCTCTGCCGAGCTTCGTTCTGCTCTAACCGAGCCTGAGCCAACTCCTCGCGATCCGACGTCAGTCTATCACCAAAGGCTTCACCTAGTGTTGCCTCAGTCGTAGCTGCGTCGTATAAGGCTCCGATAATATTTAGCGGATTACGTACGTTGCCAGTAGCTACTATATCCCTGCCTGAGCCAGCTAGCGCTCTCTCTAGTTCCGCAGCAGTCGTATCGGCAGCACGTCTACCCTGAATAGCAGCTTCAGGGATTAGCCCAGCCATCTCCAGCAATCCCATATCTTCCTTAGGCTTAGCTGCAATAGGCAGGCGCGGGGTAGGGTCTACTAGAAACTCGTTGATAGATAGCGGAGCTACGGCGCTACTCTCTACGCCGAACTCTTCTGGAGTGGCTAGACCTAGAGAGATTAGTCTGCGCTGATACGAGGTAAGTGCCATACTAAGGTAGGTTCCTTATCGAGTTGGTGGCTGGCGTGACTGCAGGGCAGCCTGCCTCATTACATCCGAGTTACGTACTTGGTTAGGTGATCCAGTGTCGAAGTAAATCATGCCGTCATCTTGGCTGGACAGAATACTCTGAGCACCGCGACGTCTAGACGCCAGACCACTTAGCCGATTGTTCAGGTCGTCCAGCTCTTCCGGAGCTAGCTTGGTACCGAGGAGGCTTTCGTAGGCGGTAATAGCCTGCTCGTCACCTGACTTGTACAGCTCGTCCTTGCTCTGGAATCCCATCTTGGCTAGTAGTCCTTCGCTAGTCACAGACACTGGTCGGCTGGATCCACCACCACCGCCACTGCCTCCGCGAGGCTGACTCATCATCCAGTCCATGTAGCGCTGATTGGTCTGGCGCTCTGGCTCACCGCGCTTCCACTCTAGATCTCGGTCAGCAGTCTGGTCTGCACGACGGCGAGCATACTGCTTGTCTTCGCGCTGTTCTTGGCGTAGCTGCTCAGCCAGAGCACGCTTAGCTCGGCGTGCCTCTAGCTCGTCCTCTCTAGCGTTGCGGCGCTTCTCATCCATGTAGTCCTTCTTGCGCTGGTCTTCCTCGACCATACTTCTTCCAGCACCCTGCATAGCTCCGCCTAGGATAGCTTCTAGTAGTGACATAGATACCTCCTTATCCTAGTAGGGGAGCGTTAGCAATCGGACTAGCACCAGCCGTAGGGCTAGCGGACTGCGCCTCTTCAGCCTGAGCAATACCCTTAACCATATCCGCTACTACAAAATACAGCTCTTCTGCGAATGTGTTAGGATCGATCTCGACTCCGCCTTCTAAGAGGACGTCGATGATATCGTCAGTGACAGTAGCTACTGCACCATCGGAGGCCATCCAAGCGGCAGGATCTACATCGATACCACTATCCTCTAGAGCCTTACTGACGTTCTCGATCAGCATGATGATGAACTGGCCAGCGCCCTTAGCCGGGGTCTTGGTGTTCTTGGCGGCAGCGACTAGCGCCTGCGCACCTTCTGGGCTGTTGATGACCTTAAGGGATAGGCCGACAAGAATGTCTAGGTCCATCTCGATGCCGTCATCTTCACCTTCTGCGTACTTATCATCCATTATGGAGTCCTCGGAAACAGGGCGTTGGTTAGGTTGCCGATCAGGCCACCGCTAGCAGGTGTGGGAGTAGCTAAGGTAGCGGCAGGAGTCGGAGGATTTGCCAGTGACGCTAGCAATCCGCCTGAGCTGATGAACTCGTCAGGCGTTACCTGCCTGCCATTAGCAGACGCGGCAGGTGTATAGTTCCTGAACTCTGACCCAGCAAACCCAGTAAAGTTCTTGGCTCCACGTACTCTTTCTCCGCGCTTGTTCTGTCGCATCCACTCCTGCAGCAAGGCGGCTTCCTTAGCGGTACGACGATCTTCGTTAGCGCGTAGGCCGATAGCCTCTCGCTCAAACGCGATCTCTCGCTCGGACATCTCCCTAGCCGCACGATCAGCAGAACGCTGCTGAGATCTGCCGAGAATAGCAGATCCGATACTTCCTAGAATATTACCAAACAGTGACATATCTTACTCCTTAGGTACCGGGGTCTCTAACTACGCCGGGCTGCTCAGTGCCGCTAGGCGCGCGTGGTGCTGGGACAGGCTGGGTAGCACCGATGCGATCTCCGATGATGTTGGATAGGGTCTGATTGATGATACCGCTAGCCTGACCACGGAAGAAGTTGAGCATACCGCTAACTACCTGCGGGTTGTATACTTCTGGGTCGTCTACGAAAGCCTGACCTAGGCGATCTAGCATAGCAGCGTTTAGCCCTAGCTCAGACGTGTAAGTCTGGCTGATCATATCTCGGAAGCTAGACTGTTCCTGTAGCCAGTTGGTACGGAACGTATCATTCTCGGCCATCTGATTGCGGAACTGGAAGTCCGTCTGTGTGCGGATAGCTTCGCGCATAACGTCCGCGTTAGCCATCTCATTCTGGCGAGCCATGCGAGCACGCTCTGTCGAATCTGAGATACCAGCCTGAGCATTGGCCATAGCGATGTTACGCATCAGATCGTTCTGAGACATAGCGTTCTGGCCACGTAGAGTGAACAGGGTCTTGTCTAGATCACGAATCAGCGAGTTACCGGCTAGGTCATCCTCGTACTGGGCAGCCATGCCACGTCCATACTCGGTCTGCGTAAAGCCTGCATCCTGCTGAGCGATAGGCGCAGCAGCTCTCATAGCCTCACGCATAGCAGCACCCGCAGCAATAGAACTGTTACCAGCTCCACGAGTAGCGGCTTGCTCTAGACCTGAACGCTTAGCTTCCGTCATGAAGCGACTGTTCGAGTTGACCATATTGGTTAGACGGTCTTCTGCGAACTGATAGTCCATAGGCTTGGTTAGGGCCTTGGTCCCCGAGATCTCTCGGTTAACATCGATGTTGCCGGCCTGTGCCGGGGCTGCCACGTTTACGGGCTGGAAGCCGGGGCCTACGTTAGTCCTGATCTGAGGCATTTCTCCGATCAGTTGCATTCCTAGCTGCTGAGTTGATGGTACAGTACTGGTCATTATAGGGGCTCCTTAAGCATCTACCTTGGTCGGAGTGAACTGGATGAATAGAGTCTGAAGTGTGTGCGAAGGTTCCGGAGCGTTGATGCTGGGCTCGTGCAGTACCTTGATAGATACGTTTAGACCACGTTCAGCTACGTTAGCCATGTTGGTGTAGGGCGTATCACCCTGCTTGATGAAGTCCTGGCGATCTGGGATAGAAGCGTTGATCAACGTAGACTGGTATTCGTTCTCGTAGTCCTTAGCCGTAGTGATTCTGAGCGAAGCTAGTCCACGGCTTACACCATCTACTCGTACCTTACGCATTACCTTGTACCCAAACGGATTACCAGCAAAGTACCAGTTGACGTCGAACTCAGCCTTGATAGCCTTGCCGTCAAAGCCCCAGCCTGAGTCTAGCCTGTACAGATAGTTGGAAGCTACACGGCTAGTAGGGGAATAATGCGACGCTAGTACTGTCTCGATTCCGTCGTGGTCTAGGACAGACGACAAAGCTAGCGGCACGAACTCCTTACCGTTTACATCTGTAAAGTTTTCGAGACCTAGGTACAGCGTCTGCGTCGTTCCTTGAACCGGACGTCCCTCGTTAAAGGTGAACGTGAAGATGTCTCCGTCAGCCGAGAAGATCTTATACTGGTTCTTGGTGCGGATAGGAATCGCACAGACAATGGCACCGTTAGCTGACGTCTTGGGACGAATGATGGGGGACAGCTTGTACGAGATAGGAATGCCTACGAAGTCACCGTACTTGTCTGACTGGCTGAGAGCTACTACGCCTGAGTGTGAGCAGAACACGATGTCACCTAGCGATACAGCCGTGTACTCTACAGCTCCAGTCTTGGGCAGGATGACTCTCTTCAAGAAGTTATCAGGTACGCTGCCTTGAATAGCGAACACTCCGTTTGAACAGAATACGCCGAGAGTATCACCCGGCATAGACAGCAGTCCGCGTACCGGATAGCCCATAGCAAACTCGGCAGCACCGTCGAGACCTGAGTAATTCCACGGCTCTCCAGTTACGGAGATACGGACCATGCCATCGGCGTAGCCTAGGGCTAGCGAGTTAGCGATCCTGTCCGTATGACGCGGATACTCAGTGTCAGGGGTACTGTCGTTAATGAAGATCAGACGCTCACGGTTAAAATAGAATGCCTTAGAAGCCCCTGTAGCGACGTATACGGCGTCCAGATCCTCTAGGCCATAGTAGTTGTAGTCGCTGGCTACGTAGCGGCTAGAAGCTCTCTGAAGAGCCGAGATGCCGGGTAGGAAGTTGTAGCTAGGCGCAGACGTGATGACGGCTACTCGGTTCGGAGTAGTCAGAGTGGCTGAGTTGTACACGCTGTAGCCGACGGTGAACATCGGTGCAGTGCCAGCAACCCTTACTACCTTAGTTACCTGCATCGTGCCTACGGCGTTACCTGCCGAGAAGGCACCACTAGCCACCTTGTAGGTGTTCAGGTCTACAGTGAAGGTGTTAGTACCATCAGAGATCCAGTACTGGAATGTGCCGGGAGTAGGGATACTTAGGCCGCGCTCGTACTTAGGAATCTCGTCCTGACCAGACACATGGCTGTTGCCCGTATCAAACGAGAACGCCCATCCGGTGTTAAAGAACTTCCATCCGCCGTGAATCGAAGCGAAGTAGTCTGACACAGACTCAGCCTGCTCAGCGCCGCAGGTAAACATCACGGCTTTGTCCGGGCTATAGCCCTTGCCGAAGATGACCAGCGATAGACCGCCACCTAGCGAAACACCGCCGATAGTGGCAGTGAGTCCGGTGATAGTAGTACCCGCAGCAGCAGCGGCTAGATCCCACGAACCGGTATTAAGATCCTCGTAGGAAATTACTACGCGATCCTCTCCCGAGATCGTGATTACCTCGTAGCCTAGAACGCGCGCAGTAGCTCCGTTGAATGAGTTGCCTACTACAGTATTTGGTACAGACGACACTACGATAGCACCCGCTGACGAGCCACGAAGCTCCAGAGTGTTAGCTCCGGCAGCGGCGTAGTTGATGCCCTTGTGGCGATAGGTCATTACGGCAGGACCCGGCAGGCTGCTTACCGTCGAGCGTAGGTAAGTCATGTAGCTCAGCGCCTTGGTGTACTGATCCTGTGGAGACGTGGCAAAGAACCTCAGGTCTCGGACCAAGGATAGATTGCCTAGCTCGACTAGAGTCTTAGTACTCTTGTTTAGGCGGAACAGGCGGCGATCGACGCCGGTAGCTAGAGACGTGACATAGCTATCCTCGTCCCTTACTACAGGGAATAGGTCTTCGTTAATGACAGCTACGATGTAGCTAGTAGAGTTGACTACCTGTACTACCACTCCTAGTACGAATACACCTAGCTGATTGCTAGGGATGCCGGTAGTGGTACCGATAGCACCAAACGTATCTACGGCTAGTACATCGCCTAGGCTTGCTGATCCTACAGGCGAGCTTACTGATACCTGCCAGTACTTATCACACTCTCCGCCTAGTCTACCGTCGAAGCGCTCGAATCCGTCGATACGGCGTAGGCCAGCCTTGTCCGTAATCTCGTAGTTACGACAAACCGCCAGCGACCCGGAGGCAGCTAGCGGCTTGGGTTCTACTAGGTCGAGTCCGTAGGCTAGAGGAATTACATCGTTCGTGTAGCTCATTGGACTTAACCTCTGTTGTATGGACTTGGTGCCCAGCCTAGCTTAGGTAGACACTTGTTCTCCAGTCTGATCTTGTACTTGCGGTACTGCCTAGCGGCTCTTGCGGCTAGCGCGTTGTTCTGATCGTACTCAGCGTAGTGGAGCACTGCGCCCCACATAATCATCGTGTGAAACTCCTCCGGCATGTCTGGTACGTCTCCTGCCAGCACTAGCTCTTGCGGACCGCGATCGTAGTTGAAGTAGATGCGGTAGGGCTTTTCTGGGCTAGGGTACAGGTCAGTCAGTCGGTCCGGGGTTTCGGTAATCTGAGCTGGCTTGCTTAGGTTGCCTACGTCAGCCTCATAGTAGTTGTTCCAGAGATTCCACTCAACGAAGTCCAGACCGTCCATGTACTCTGCTGGCGTAGAATCTACGTAGCCTAGATACACTGAGTTGTAGTCTAGATCGTCTAGGTCCGGGGCGAACTCGGAGAAGTCCCAGCGCGCTCTGCCTCCAATCATGAAGCAGTCCTGTGCGCCATCTGTGACTCTGTTGAACACTTCTCCTAGTCCGTACTCGCCTACTAGATTGTCGATATCAATGAAAGCTTCGGCGGTGCCAGCAGCCCAGCTACCACTCAAAGTCGTAACCTTTACAACTGTAAAAGTTGAGGAGTTGATCTTGCCTTCAAACAGCTCTCCCGGCGTAGGTTCGCTCGGGAGGCTGCCGTTCTTGACGTAGATACGCGGGAGGATTACTCCGTACCCGCGCTTAGACATGAAGCTCCATCGCTCTCGGCTTAGCTGTAGCTCCTTCCAAGATCTAGCTACCCACATCTTAAAGCGACGGTGCATAGGATCGGAGGGGTTAGCAAACTCTACCGAGTCCAGCTCTGATAGGGTAGCCCCTGATTCCGAGATCGTCTCGTTTACTAGCTCGATAAAGTCCACTAAACCCTCCTACCTAAGATTACTTAACGTATTCGATTACAAGACGACCATCGCGTAGAGCTTCCTTGAGTTCATCCTCTCTCGGCCAGTAGCCGAACTTCTCATGAAACTTCTTACGCGGTAGGTGTACTGCAGCTTTTACCTTCTCGTTTTCTCCGCGAGGATCCGGGCCGGGTGTCATGCCGTGGACACTGAACGGATAGTTCGACACCTCTTCAAAGTAGAAACGAGCTGGGTTGTTGGGCGGGACTGAGGCGTTCTCGCGGAGACGCTTTGACTTAGCGTTGTTGAGTGCTTCGACGATCTTGATCGGAACGTCTACCTTGATGCCTCGTGGAATCAGAACCGCATAGCCGTTGACACAGACGTAGACTGGGCGATTCGAGGAAGTCGGATTGGGATCTAGGTGTACTTCGATGCGAGCGTAGCCGGGCTTGGGAGCATCACCATACGCCTCTAGAGCGTACTTGCCTTCGGCCATCTTGGCTCGAATGGCGTTGATGATATCTTCCTTGGTCATGTCGCGCGCTAGCGGCACGCGGTAGATGCCGGCCTTCTTACGAAGCTCGCCAATCGGAAGGTTGTCTAGATCGTTAGTGTATTCTGCGTGGTCATTACTCATGACGGTAGATCTCCTCTACATTAGATAGGTGGCCAGCCAGCTAAGACTCGAACTCAGATCGCAGGGATTTGGAGTCCCGCATGTTGCCATTACACCACTGACTGGTAAAGCTAGAAGGGGAGGTTTCCCTCCCCCTCCAGTCCATCGTCAATTAGACGGTGGGGTTAGGACGACCGTGGTCGTAAGCAGCGCCGTTAGCGTTACCTAGCGACGGGATCGCGTTAGCGCGGGCAGGTACGACGACAGCCGTAACCGTAATTCGCGTAGCGCCAGCAGGAGCAGTAGCAGCACCTACCTGAGGCGAGAGCGTTACAGTGTAGTTAGCTACCGGAGCCGCCGCCGTAGGCTCGAAGCGAGCGGTACCGCCAGCCTGACCAACCGTTGACGCCGAAGCGAACGCGGTTAGGTTGGAAGCCTGCGCACCGGTATTGTGTGATTCAAAGCCGGCGTTTAGGGTGATGGTGGGAGTACCGTTGGCATCGAGGTCATCAGTGCTGATGGTTAGCTCGGCTACTTGATAACCAGCTCCGATCTGGAAGAAGCGGAGACGGTCAGAAGTTACGAGACCGCGACCAGCAGGTAGGTCGATAGTTGCGCTGATCTCGAACGGAGCCTCAGCAAGAGCGCGGTGACGAACTCCACCGACGTGGGCAGGTGAACGGAAAGACATAGTTTACTTCTCCTTAACTAGTGAGATTAGAGGGCACCAACCGCAGTCTCAAGACGAGCCATCCACTGCTCGTTTAGACGTACAGCCGAGAACCACATCTTCCATGAAACGAAACCACGCTGACCTAGCGGATCCTCGTAGCTGGCACCCATCTTGGGATTCATTACCGCGATCGCGGCGGAGTCCATACCCTTAAGCGGGGTAACGCCGTAAGCCTCTTCACCGAAGATGATGAACGGATAGACGTTAACGTTTGAACCGTTGTTGAGTACGCCGGTAATGGTACCCGAACCCGCACCTAGGAACGGCTCTAGCATCGGGCTGAGGATTACGCGGACCTCTTCGATACGACCAAGCTCGTTTGCGTGGAGAGGAGTGCCCGAAGCGTAGCGCTCGACTGGGACGAACGTGGGCAGAGCACGGATGTTCTGCTCAAGGTCGGTATGGGCAACGCCGACGAACGAAGCGTTGACCGGCTCGGTCGCAATGTTCGGAGAAGCCGAGAGCTTCTTGGTGATCTTGCGGCAGTGGTTACGCTTGAGCTGGCGGACAATGAGACGAATGTCGTCAATGTCTAGAACAGCCTGAACCTGAGCGCGGCTGACAGCCGTACCGGTGAAGAACACCTGAGTACCACCACGGATCTCGTTCCACGTAATAAGCTCCTTGGTCTCGGCCGCCTGCTTACCGCAGAGTTCGGTCATGACCTTAAGGTTCGGATCTTCGTGGGTGTCAGCGATGACGTCCGTGAAGGGTACCCACGCACCGTACTGAGCTAGCGAGGTCTGAACGTCCTCGTACTCAAGGGCTTGCGGGGCAGGCGTCACGCCTTCGATCAGCGCGGTCGGGTTAACCTCGAACGGAACTGGACGACGGAAGCGGATGACGAGACCCTTGTTCTTCGGCACAGCCTCGACCTTGGCGAACTTATCGAGGATGATCTGGGTGTCCGCGTAAGCGAGCATGTTGGCAACGGCTACGATACCTACGCGAGGTGAGATGTCGCCGTACTGAGTACCTGAAAATGACATAGATTAAATCTCCTTAACTAAGGTTAGTTTCCATGCAACTTATGGAAATGCTTATACGACTGCGCGAAAAGTTCTTCTGCTGTGAGTTCTTTCTTCTCGGGAGCAGCCGGACTCTTTACAGTAACCGCCTGCTGTAGCTTACGTTCACGCTCACCAGCTAGTTGACTAGCGGCTGGACTTGGCACAGCTTGCGGCGCTTCCTGTTGCGCCGGAGCCTGCTTAACCATACCGTTTGCTTGTAGCCACTGAGAGTAAACTTGGAGTCCTGCTACAACATCGTCAGCGTGCTTGGACATTACGAGACGCTTTACTCCATCAGACGCGCTACCTACGAAGGTATGGAACGCCTCACTTTGTACAACCTCTGCAATGTTTGGTACCATCTCAGCAAGTCTCGCCTTTTCGGACGCTACTTCCTGATTCTGCCAAGCCTGCTTTACAGGAGCTAGCTCTTGCGTAAGAGTGTTTTGTAGACTGGCGATCTGGGCTGCTGCGGCTTCCTCGCGCTTCTTGATAATCCGATAAAGGGCGGGGTCGGTACGCTTTAGCTCTGCAAGATCGTCGTCTTCGCCTTCCTCAGTTGCCGGAGCGGCCTTAGCTGGCGGCTGTGCGGCGGTAGGACTGAGTGACGCTAGCCGAGTTTCTAGGTCGTTGAGCTTACGCTGTAGTGCAGCGGTCCGATTAGTCTCCGATCGGTGCTTGTGCTGCAGCAGCTTGTTCTCTTGGACTAGACGCTCTAGCTCTTCCCTTGATAGGGCGGTTTCCGGCTGAGCTGCCGGGACCTGAGCTTCGCTTTCTTGCGTCGGGGCCTGCTTCTCTTCTTCCTTCTTCTCTACTTCCTGTTCAACTACTTCCTGCTTTACCTCTTCCTCTACTACTTGCGGGGCGGGATCAGGATCCGGCACCGTAGTCGCACCCAGAATCTCATTTAGCTTATCAGGGTCATCAAGGTTTTTGCTGACGCTGGCAAATAGCTTCTGGGCTTCACTGTCGCTTAGAGGGGTGTTATTCATAAAAGTTCATTCTCCGTTTAAGTTGGCGATCTAGTCGCGGCCTGCTGAATATCACGTTCAGCGGCTAGTAGCTCCTTGTAAACAAGGATCTTTCCACGAATTACGCAAGAATCCTCATGGCTTAATGCAGGATTTTCTAGCATTTCTCGTGATTTCTGTAGCTGGGCAGCTAGGAAGTCCTTGATAGCTACCCAGTTTGAGTCGTAGATGTTGAGGTTAGGGATGCGTGCTTTCATGTTAGATACCTGATCCGGTTTCGCGCTTGAGCTTTTGCTCGCGGGCTGTTAGTAACTGGTCGATCTGCTTGCGATTGTCCTGCTGACCGGATAGGAATGCCTTAGTCTCCTCACGCATACGGGCAATCTCTAGGTCGGTACCTAGCTTAGCCCTGAACTGCTCGTCCTTAGCGGCTAGATTGAGCATGGCTACGTCCTTTTCGTTCTGGCTGGCTACTACCTGAGCCTCCGCTTCCGCTACTCGGGCGTAAGTATTAGCCTGACGCTCTTGGAATTCCCAAGCCTCACGCTGCTGAGCCTGATTGAACTCAAACTCTAGCTTTAGCTCCTCTAGCGCAGCACGCTTTTCCTCTAGAGCTAGACGTCTTTCCTCTAGCTGCAACTTAACTAGCTCCGGATTGGGTCCCTGAGCCTGTGCCATCTGCTGTTCGTAGGCAGCTACCTCCTCCGGAGTACGGATGATGCGGCTTGAGGGCAGGTGCATCATGCTTAGGCGAGCAACTAGCAGCTCGTCTAGGTTAACGTACTTACCAGTCTGGGGATTTTGGCTAGCTTCTAGGCTGAGCTTCTCCATATCGCGGATGTATAGCTGCTTGTTACGGTAATCTGAGCTAGACTTTACGTCGATCTCGAAGTTACCCTTGATCATCGGGTCAGGATTGTACTGCATGTTCCAAGCGTATAGACGCTTGATAACGCGGGTAGTCACCTTGTCGTCCCACATCTCGTTCAGTAGGTCAAGTAGCGTGGTGCTAGCCTGCTGAAGCAGTCCTAGTCCGGTAGCCGAGTCGGTAGTTACTGCGGTTCCGTTCTGTAGACCGGCAGACATCAGCGGAATACCTGACTCTTCCTCGGCAAACTGCTTGGCGGCATTGAGTACAGCCATTAGGTCGCCGGATACGTTAGGCGGAACGAAGAACTGGAACGCCTGATTGACGTTAGCTGATAGGTCGGTAAGGAACCAAGCCTTACGCGGGCGCATTTCCCAATCACCGTCTACTGGCTCGATGAGATCCTTCTGCATAACTACCTGAGGACCAGAAGAAATGGCCGAGTTGTCTAGTACCATGTGCCACGACTGCGTTACGACACGCTGAGCGTCACGTACTAGTAGGGGCAGGCCAACGCCGAACGGGCTGACCGGGTCACGCTTGTACTCGCACACCTGATACGGTAGCTCGAAGTCTTCGATGTTAGCTAGCTCTACGCGAATGACCTTACCTTGGCATACCCATACTTCGCCGTAGTAGGTCTTGCCGTCTACTGAGTCGTAGGACGGGACGATGCCTAGAGTTTCTAGCTGTTCGGAAGTAACAGGACCGTGATACTCTAGGACCATATACTTGTTCTTCATGTAAGACTGGCTAGTCTCCATGAGAGCCGAAGCTTCCTCAATGGCGGAAGTACTATAGTCCTTGGGGTCTTCCTTGAGCAGCTCGATGATTGCATCGCGGATAAAGCCGGGATGCTTAGAGTACTTGGCCATCTCCGTCTTAGAGAGTGGGTGTAGCTCGATCGTGTCTTCGCTTGAGCAGAAGTCGTTAGTCGAATCGTCCGGATAGAAGTACCACGGATCGACACGAACGTAAGACGGCTCGGTGTTGGACTGGAATACTGGAGCCCACTGAGCGCTAGTCGGATCTAGCTTGTAAGATGACTTAACCTTGCTGGTGTTTACTGGACCCTTAAGAACGGCAGAACCTAGGATTACGCGGTCTTCGATAGCCGTACGTGATTCATACCCGTACTTGCTCTTATCGAGCTGACGTACCATCGTGTTTTCCATTCCGATGCAGGACTGGGCGTCCATTTCCCCAGACGGTACTAGGTCCCAGTTCTTATCTCCGCCAGCAAACTGCTGCGAGATTAGCTGAGCAATGGCGATATCGCACTTGGTACGTACGATGTTGTAGTCCGGACGATCGGCTGAAGCCTCTTTCGAAAACGGGCGATCAGGACTTACGCCTACCTTTCCTACCTTGGCTAGGGATCCGTAGTATAGTCGCATAGACTCCTGCCACTGACGCTCCTTGCCTGAGCGGTTCTTGCGGCGAGTCTCAAACTTTGACTCTACGGTAGCGGCTAGATCCTTGAGCAGGGCTTCGCGGCGTTCGCGTTCGGCCTCTGCCGCCTGACGTGCCTGCTCTTCTAGCTCTTCCGGGGTAGCCTGCAGTAGATCCTGCTCGGCTTCGACGGGCATATCGTTAGGTGTCATATCTGATTCCTCCGAGGGCACTAGCGGCTCCGTAATGTCTTGCCGTATTGGTCGGCTGGACCATGGCTACGTTATCAGTATTGATGCCGTAGCGCAGAGCGTCTAGGGCGTGGTCATTATCTTTTACGATCCTTCCCTGAAGGTCGCGTCTATAGACCATGTACTCCTTCAATAAGTTCACGCAGGATTTAAATACCTTGAGCTTACCTGAACTTAGTAGCGACCAGACGTTCTGGATACCACCTTCTACGGCGTTATTGGCCTCGACTAGCTTGAGTCCTAGCTTACGGTACACGTCGATTAGCTTGCGGCCGTCTACCTGAGAACGTCCCTTGGATGCCGGATCGATACACCCACGGATCCAGTCACCCCTAGACTTCAGAGCAGCGGCGTGAACTTCTGGCTCAGCCTGTCCGCGATAGTGCTCTGAGTACACGTAGATAGACCCATCGTCTGGATTCTTGGCTAACCAAACAGCGGCGGTTCTATTCCAGCCCACGTCTAGGCCATACCACTTAGGCCAGTGACCGGGAATGGTGAAATCATCTACCACGATCTCCTCTACTGGAATCGGATACACGTTACCGGAGCCGATCGATGGGGTGCCGTTACGACGAGCTTCACGTAGATGCGGAGGAGTATTGTCCTCTAGACGCTTCTTGGTATCTTCATCTAGCCACGGAGCGTGATCCCATCCAGCTTGGACTACAGCGCGGCTGGCCTTGTTACCAATACCTAGCTGCTCTTCCTCTTCCTCGTCCGTCATGATCGTGACTGGAGAAGCTCCGGCTAGGAAGTTGGCGTTCTTGCAGAAGTTAACGATGAACGGGGTGATACCGTGCAGCGGAGTGAACGTAACGTACAGGATACCACCAGTAGTCATGGTGCGGATCAAGCACTCGTTGTAGATCAGGTCAGGACACTCCTCGTCTAGCCAGATTACGTGCTGTGCCGTACCGTAAAACGCCTTGACTCCCTGATCGTAGGACTTGAATCCTAGTACCGATACTCCTCCTGATACGTGGCGTACCTTAACTAGTTCGATAGCGTTAGCTACGCCCTGCTTTACCGCCGTCCCTAGGATAAGCTCCTTAGGAATCATGCCAGTGCCGAGGGCTCCCGGAGGTCCGAGCAGCTCCTTCTGGCAGGTATCGCGTGTAGTCTGACCCGTCTGACCGGCAGCCCAAGCTGAGATCGGGTGATCGAAACGCTTACCTACCCACCACTCTGGATACAGTCCGGTAAGATGACACGCCGTCTCAAAAGCTCCCGAGATGGACTTACCACAGTTGGAAGTAACTAATCCATTAGCTACGAACAAGTGATCTGGATGGTCAATAGTGATGCAGTAGACATCTTTGTTGCCTAGTGCTTCTGCTTTTGTAAAGCTGACTGCTTGCACCTCTGCTCGTCCACGACCGCCCCGTAGCTTGTAGGGCTTGGTTGGCACATTGCCGATAACTTTTAGATTGTCGTCTCCTGTAATAGATACTACAATCTCGTCAGCATGGTTATGGTCTTTACGATTACGCGTAGCGACAGTAGCTCTGATTCCAAGGCGGAGGCACAAGGACACTACGCCCTCGGCTAGCAAGGCGGACGTAGTACTGAGGCAATACCTACCCAAACGCGAATAGCCATCAGTAGCTAGCAGTCCGTGCAGATAAGCTTTGATGTGCCCTACCGGAGCGCAGAAAAGTGACTGTGGTACAGTTTTATTCCCTGACTTAGTTCCCAATAAATTAGTACGCTCTAGCAGCAGAAACAGAGTGCTCTTACCTTTGCCTTTTTTGGGTTTAGGAAAATACACATCATAAAAAGTACCGCTATTTACTACTCGCGGCTGCGTTCCTAACTCAGTTCCTAAAGCTACCGCCAAGTCTACTAACTCCTTAGCCTTGTTCGTGAACTTGAACTGACTATTTCTGGCACACAGGTGCCCGTCTCCAGTTAGTAGTCCTAGCAGTAAAGCCTCTCGTTCTGAAAAGCCGGGATCTTTCTCTTCTACATCCCACTTACATGGGACTACTACTTTGCGATCCACTTTACCTGCTAATCTTTCTGCCTTATCTTGACGCAATACACCTTTACCAGACACATATAAAAACTCATGGTCTGGGGTACTAGACACGGACACGCCTTTTCCGTTAGAGTAAGTAAAGGCTGGCTCATTGTAGTGATACGTTTTAGTTACTTTAGCTTCTACTAGGGAGTTAGTACTTAGTTGATATGCTAGTACCTTATCTCCCTCTTTCAAGTCTTCAATGTTTTTGTGGTAGCCGTCTGGCGTACGTACCTTTGTACCTGCAACCAACGGGCGGTTGCCTGCCATGAACAGACGTTCGTGGTAAACGGCACCGGCCTCGAAAAAAGCACGATGTCTCGGGCAGTTAGAGATGTCGGTAGTAGTACCGTCCACGAACCACTTGCTAGTACCTGCCTCTGCTAGCTTTCGCTCGTAGACTTCCATCAGCTTAGTGACCTCATAGATCTTACGAGCCGCTGACTTACGGTTATCCTTGTCCTTGTCAGGACGGGCAGCGTCCATCATCTCTAGCTCGTCCTCCAAAGAGAAGACGCGCTTAAAGGGATTCAAGGGTAGATCGGAATCAAAGTCAATTGGCATCGAGGTTCACAATCTCTGCATCAGTCATGGTAGGCTTGATTAAGCGTAGTACGCTAGGTGCCTTCTTACGAAGCATCTGCTCTAGCTTGCTGAGATCCATATCCTCGAAGTCAGCATCGACCGAAGTGTTCTCAGTCTTGTCAGCCCAACCGTAGCGGTTCTTCATGTTGAATGACCATAGCGTAGTGTTGAACTTGGTATTCTCGATGTTACGTCTACCTTGCTCATACCACCACGCCTTAGCCATCATACGTCCGATATCTACCATCTCCTTGAAGTTTGGAGACTTCTCGTAGTAGGAGTCGAACTCTCGTTGAGTCATCTTAAGGATCTTGCAGATCTCGACGTCGGACGCCCCCTGTAGGTAAGCGTCCTTCAAGTCGTTGATCCAAGCCTTGTCGGCCTGAGTTGTCATATCAGAAGTACCCGCCCTTACCGTCTGGTGCCTTGTACTTAGCTACTTCGCTGGGAGCCAAGAGACGGGCTAGCGGATAGGTGTCTACCTGACCGTTGACGGCGTTCTTGTCGAAGCCTACGATTAGCTGCTCAACTTCGCCAGTCTCTTCGTTAAGGGCATCCATGTAGCCTAGGGTGTTAGCGAAGGCTCCCCGGTAGAACATCTCCATGAGAGCTACCTTCTGCGGGGTCATGTCGTTGGTAAGGACTACGATGTTGCAGTCCAGTGCTACGGCCTTCTTGTTCTTCTTGCTCATCGGAATACGTGCTCCTGTTTGATGGATAGAGTTCTTACGCGCTCTACTAGCTCCACGGCTCTGGTGCCTACTTGGCGATACCAGAGCGACTTTTCTAGGTTATCAGCTACCGACTGATAGTCTCGCTGACGGAGAAAAGCTAGTGTATTCTTGAACTTTGCTAGTCGCTCAAAGCCCATGTTGAAGATTAGATTTAGAAATACTGTCTGGATAACGAACGGGTGTTCGGTGATGTCGGGGATCAGTCTTTGTAGATCTCCAGCGTACTTGCCTACCTTTTCGTCCAGCTTGCGAAGAGACTGCTCTCGGGTCATACGGGAGTCAGGGGTTACTCCTTGAGTGAATCCTACTCCTACAGTCCAAGGACGTCCGTGCTCTTCGCCTTCTGGTACCTGCTCCAGTAGCTGTCTTGCTGGTACAAATCCCCACTTCAATCGTCTGTACTTGCGGGCTAGTAAAGACAAAGGATCCGGGTAAGCAAACTCCCGGATCGCTTCGTGCCTTACCAAGTCAGCCGCAGTCTGGCGACGTACGTTTAGGCTGAATGGACGTGACATAGTTCCCTCGTTAGGTTAGCTGTACCTGCGGCTTGCCGTCTACGTATACAACTTTGAGATTGGCTAGCAGGTAATCCTGTACTTGCTCCGCTAGGTTTTTGGGAGGATCTACGTTAGTAGCCCCGAAGATCACGTTAAGCGCCTTGTTGACGCGTCCTACGATAAGTCTACAGAACGGCACGACACCTCCCGCTGCAGTAATAGCTGCGTCACCGGCACCCATGAGCGGCTGCCCGAACTCGATAAACTTGTTAAGCCATACGGCACCTTCACGCTCGTATAGTGATACGCCGATACCGCCCGGCTCTGTCTCGAATAGGATGTTCTGCTGGATATCGATAGCGAACTCACGCGTGCCTACCTGAAAACGGAAAGCGCGCTGGGTAACTGCAAATCCTGACATGATAGTACCTCCGTTATCCCGCGTTGCGGGCTCTTAGTTGAGCAACTTTAGCAGCAAAGTGGGCCTTAATAGCTCCGGCTACTAGTGTCATCGGTACTGGCTGGAATACTCCGGGGGCTACCTCGACGTTGACTGTCTCATTGATTACCTCTTCAAGGGGTACTGAGATAGTGTTGTTAGGTACTGGTACTCCGAAGTAGCTACCGTCTGAACGGAGCTGATAGAAGTCGGAACATTCGTAGTTGATGGATCCGGTATTAGCTACTGGATTCCACGCAATGATGGTACGCGTAGCGAGGGTCTCGCTCTGTACGTGAGCATTAATGTTGGTAATGAGCGGGTTCATGGATCACCTCAAGGAGCGATAAAGTGGATCAGACCG
>Ga0315906_10001733_pt1 | contig 31785 bp, 24 predicted proteins | sample LakEriMetagenome_4_FD_203526 | JGI IMG/M metagenome (GOLD analysis project Ga0315906, IMG submission 203526) | Freshwater fungal communities from buoy surface, Lake Erie, Ohio, United States - Buoy 2 MA122 | ecosystem: Environmental > Aquatic > Freshwater > Lake > Lake biofilm | place: USA... | reverse complement strand
GCTGCGCAAGGTCCGCGAAGGCTTCAACGCCCCGTGCCTGTTCGACAAATCCGGCCCCAACGGCCGCCAGACCATCGGGCGCGCCCTCACCGCCATGCTCCTCATCGCCGACAAGCTAAAGCCACTCCTCAAGGGGCAGGATATGGTCGGCGTATGGCTTCCCACCAGCACCGCCAGCGCCCTCGTCAATGGCGCGCTCGGCCTTTTGGGCAAGGTCTCCATCAACCTCAACTACAGCGCCGCCGAAACCGTCAGCCGCGCCTGCCTCGACCAAACCTCCGCCAAGGTGGTCATCAGCGCCAAACGATTCACCTCCCGCATGCCGTTCGACCCGGGCGCCAGCCGCACCATGGTGCTGCTCGACGAACTGCTCGCCGGCACCACCGGGTTGCAAAAGCTGTGGGCTCTCGCCCGCGCCCGTTTCGCGCCGCTCTCCTGGCTCGAGAAAAGCCTGGGCATCCACAACCAGTCCTCCGCCGATCTGGCCACGCTGATCTTCTCCAGCGGCTCCACCGGCCAGCCCAAGGGAGTCGAACTCACCTGGGGTAATCTGGTCTCCAACATCCAGTCGCTGATCCACCACGCCGACATCACCCCGCGCGACAGCATTCTCGCCTGCCTGCCGTTCTTCCACAGCTTCGGTTACACCATCACGCTGTGGGCACCTCTAACCCAGGGCATGCGCGCCGCCTACCACCCCGACCCCCGCCAGGGCCGCGAGATCGGCGAGATCTGCCGCGAGGAGCAATGCACCGTCTTCCTCAGCACCGCCACCTTCCTGCGCTTCAGCCTGAAACGCGCCGAGGATCGCGATTTCGCCTCGCTCCGCTTCCTGGTCTGCGGCGCCGAGAAACTGCCCGTCTCCCTGGCCGAGGACTTCCAGCGCAAATTCGGCGTCCGCCCCATCGAGGGCTACGGCTGCACCGAGTTGAGCCCGGTCTCCAACCTCAACCTGCCTGATATCCCCCTCCCCGATGGTCGCACCCTGGTGCGCGATGTGCCCGGCAGCGTCGGCCGCATGGTCACCGGTTGCGCCGCCCGGATCGAGGATCCCGAGCACCAGCGCGATATCGACTGGTCCAGCCAGGGCATGGTCCTCATCGGCGGCGCCAATGTGATGCGCGGCTACTGGGGCCAGCCCGAAAAGACCCGCGGGGTGATCTCCGAAGGCTACTACCGCACCGGCGACATCGGCTTTCTTGATGAGCAGGGCTACCTCACCCTCACCGGCCGCCTGTCCCGCTTTGCCAAATGTGGCGGCGAGATGGTCCCCCTTGAGCGCCTGGAGGAACTGCTGCACGAGGTGATCGCCACCACCGAACGAGCCTGCGCCGTCTCCTGCGTGCCCGATACCAGCCGCGGCGAGCGGGTCGTGGTCCTGTTCCTCAAGCCCGCGGTCGATCCGCTGGTGCCCTCCGTTGCCGAATGGATCAAGAAACTCTCCGCCACCGGCATCCCGGCGTTGTGGGTACCCAGCGCCAAGGACTTCTTCGCGGTGGAGGAAATCCCCACCCTGGGCAGTGGCAAGCTCGACTTGCAGGGCCTTCGTGCCTCCGCGCTGAAAATCACCGGAACTGCCGAATGACCGCCCAGGATTCAGACGACGGATTCCCGCAAACCTCCGACCGCCTGGCCCCGCTGCCCCTGCGTGTGGTCCTGGTGGAGACCGAGTACGCCGGCAACCTTGGCTCGGTCGCCCGTGTCATGCGCAACATGGGTGTGGAAGACCTGGTCCTGGTCCGTCCCAAGGCCAAACCAAACGACCCCGCCGCCCTCCGCATGGCCGTCCATGCGGGCGAGCTGTTGGAAAACGCCCGGATAGTCCCCACGCTTTCCGAAGCCTTGGCCGACTGTGTCGAGGCGGCCGCCACCGCCGCCCGGGTCGATGGCCCCGTCCGCCAGGTGAAGAAGGGTTTCCCCCGCGACATCATCCCCCCGCTGCTGGCCGCCGCCGGCACCGCGGGTGACAAGAAGGTGGCGCTGGTCTTCGGTCCCGAACCCAGCGGCCTCACCACCGCCGATGTCGCCCTGTGCCACCATCTCATCAAGATCCCCTCCACCGTCCGCTACTCCTCGCTGAACCTCGCGATGGCGGTGGGCGTCTGCTGCTACGAGGCCCGCACCGCCTGGATCTCGGGTGTTCCCCGCGCCCGCGTGGAGACCGAACTGCCCATGCGCGCCCAGGAGCTCCTGCACCGCCATGTCCGCCGCGCCCTCGAGGCGGTCGGCTACCTCTATGGCGAGAAGCAGGAAACCCTCATGCATGGCATCAGCCACCTGCTCGGCCGCCTCAGGCCTACCCGGCGCGACGCCGGCATGTTGCACGGCCTGGCGCGTCAGATCCTCTGGTATGTCCGTACCCACCCGTCCGCCCAACCCGGCGCGAACGCCCCAGGCGATGACAGCGCGGACGGCGCCTGACGCATGGACTGGCTGAATGAACTCCAGCCCAACCAACCCCTGCTGGTGGTCATCGGAGTGCTGTGGGGGCTTTCCGGCGTCCCCCTCACGCCGTATTGGGCCTGGCTGGGATTCCGCTGCGGCTGGCACCAGGGTTTCCTGCTCGGCTGGCTGGCCGTGGTCGCCGCCTTGGCCATCCATTTCCCCTTGCTGAGATACCTGGGCGACAAGCTCCTGCGTTTCCGTTGGATTGCGGACAAGGCCCGCCGGTACCAATCCACCCTCGACCGGTTCCAGGCCGACGCTCCCGGCCTAGTCTGGGCCCGCTTGGCCTGGGCCTTGCCATTCCTGGTGGTCAACCTCTGGGCCGCCAGGGGGAAAATCGGCTACCTCCGCTTCCTGGCCCTCAGTTCCCTCGCCATCGCTCCCAACATCGCGGGGGTGGCCCTTTCCGGGGATGTGGTCGCCCACTGGAACCATCCCGAAAGCAACGCCCGCCACCTAGCCCTCGCCCTGGGCTTGCTGGGCCTGGCAGGCCTGACAGGCTGGGCCTTCCGCCGCCTCCGCCACACCAGGCCCTGATCATCGGGGCGCAATAAAACACCAAGGATCCAGTTTATAGCTCTTTGGCAAAACCAAACCTGCCACCCGAAAAAACAACACCACACCGTTCGGACAAGGGTTTTTGGGCGTAGAACCCCTTGCGGGCGAAATATTTCCACCCGGCAAAATAAGGTGCCATCGTGATTGCTGAAGAAATCTTCTGGCGTCTGCGCGAATCCCCGCACACCACCTGGCTTGAAAGCCGGGTCGGCGGCTGCCTGCTGCTGGTACGCCGCTCCGATGAAAACAAATGGTATTGGTCGGTCACCCGCCTGTCGGATTCAGGCGACCTCATCGGGCAGGATATAGCCATCCATTCGCCCGAAGCCTACGAGCATGTCGAAATCGCGATGCACTCCTGCCAACAGGCCTTCCTGGCCAATTTCGCCGGCCACCGTGTTCTCTCCTGACCGCCCGAACCTCTGACCAGGCGCACCCGTCCCTAAGCGCACGAAATCAAAAGAAATTCAGGCCTTTACAGCTTCAACCTCTGCCTCAGACCAAAAGGGTAAGGCGCCGGGACTTTACTCCCCGGCGCCCCAAATCCCGCGTGCCCCGCTCAGGGGGTCACGGTCAGCTTGTTTTCCACGGTGGTCACGCCGGGCGCGGCCCACGCGGCCAGTTGGGCTTCCTCGCGCTCGGCCCAGCTCCGCACATTGCCGTTCAGCGTCACCTTCCCGTTGTGGGCCTCGATACCGATGCGCCGCGCGTCGATCTCGGCGCTGCGCCGGAACGCCGCCTCGATCTTCTCCTTCACATCGGTCACCTTGGCGATCGATTTCACCTTCACCTCGTTGATCACCCCCTTCACACCGCGCAGGTTGCGGATTAGCCGCTCGGCGGTGTCCTTCTGGTACCACCAGCCCACTTCGCCCTCCATGGTCACGAAACCCTGCGCCACAATGATCTTAATGGCGTTGTCCGGCACCGAGGCGTTCCACTTCAGCACATTCACCGCCGCCGAGGCGATATCCGGGTCAGTCCTCTCGCCGACTCCCTGGATATGCACCTGCAGGTCGTTCGCCACCGCGCGCACGCTGTACACCCGCTTCGCCACCCGCTCCGCCGCAATCTTCTCGGCGAAGGTGGGCACAAAACCGGTCAGCGTCACCACCCCATCCTTGGCGGCAACCCCTACCTTCGTGGAATCCACGCTGGGGTCCCACTCCAGCTCTTTTTGAACCTGGTGCTGCAGGTTGGTGTCCAGATCCTTGCTCATGTCCATTCTCCTCTTCCTTCCGACGGGCCAACCCGGCGGGACCATCCCCCCCGATTCCCCGCCTGACTTGCCTGATCCGGCCAGCGTCTGCCTATGGTCACAATCCATTGCCACCCGAGAAGCCCACCATCTTCCCGCCGGCAAAACCGCCTCCCATGCCAAACGCGCCCGATATCCCGCCAAAACCGGATCCTGAAATTCCGCTTCCGGAAAACCCGCCCAGCGAGTTGAACCCCCCGCCCATGCCACTCATCCCTCCACCAAAACCCGCCATGCCTCCCCCAATGCCGCCCATCCCTCCGCCAAATCCGCCCATGCCACTCATATTCCCCATGCCGAAGGCGCCGCCCATCGTTCCACCCATCCCGCCCGACATCCCCAGGTACATCCCGGTAGAAATTGGAATGATGCTGCTCGGCCCGCCCTGGCCGACCGGCCGCACGAGGTTGCCCGGCATGTACGCCCCATAGGGGTTGTTCACCCCCGAACCGGCCATTCCGGCCATTCCCATGCCTCCCACACCCGCCATGCCACCCGCGCCCAGCGCGCCCATGGCCCCCGAGATGCCGGCCATCCCCATCGCCCCGCCCGAGATGCCCATGCCGCCCACCCCCATGGCGCCACCCAATCCGCCCACCCCGGTGAAGGTGACTCCACCCCCGCTGAAGGTGATCGATCCAAACGCCGCTCCCCCGCCCGAGGTCCCGATCATGCCGCTCAGCCCGATGGCGCCGCCAGACACTCCGCCACTCACCCCCGAAACCCCGCCGCTCAATCCCAGCGCGCCCGATACCCCCGCGCTCCCGATGTTGGCCCCCACAGGCAAGGGCGGCCGCAGGGGCGCCGGAGCCGGTGGCTGCGGCGGCATCGTCGGTCGAAACTGGTACCCCAGCGCGCTCCCGGGCACAAATTCCAGCACCGCCAGTCCCAGGCAGGCACCTGCCAGAAAAACCCTGATGCAACAATGGCCAAGGCTTTTCATGACATTCTCCATCCCTGAAAACAGGTTGGGAAAAACCAGCGATCCCAATACCCTCAAACCACCGGGCTGGCTGCCCTCCGCCCGTGCCGCAGCAATCCGCATGGCAACCGGTGCCCCTCAAACTCCGCCCGGGTTCCAAAAACCACCGTCCCCCGGTGGGAAAGCACCGGGCCGATCAACCGGTTCACCAGCGGGCAGGGGGATGCGTGGGGATCCGCGTTCAGGGCATTTCCATCCTTTTCCCCTCCGGGTAAAACCAGAATCTCCACGCCCCCATCCCTGGCCTCCGACTTCAGGTGGCCAGGGTCCTCCTCCACATGGCCCAGCCCCAGCCCGCCCAAAACCCGGCGCACCGGCTTGGCCCATTCCTCCGCGGCAAGGGGCGCCACCAGTTCAAATCCAGCATTGGCCAGTTGATCCGCCTTCACCCGGTCCGGATTGCCCGGGATGCACCCCTCCAGCAGGTGCGCATGGGTGTTCGCCTCGCGGTACAGCGCCTGGTTGGCGTGCGTGGTGGCCAATACCAACGGCGCCCCGTCATTGCCCAGGGCCCGGTGCACCGCCCGGTCCACCATCCTGAAAAACAGCAGCTTGTCCTTTTTCTCGTCGTCAATGCCCACGGCCTGCCCGTGAAACATCGCCCCGTGCCCCGCCACCGCGCCTGCGGCCGTCGTGTGCAGGCCCAGGTAGTCATCCCGGTCATGGCCCTGCAGGGCGGCGCGCATGTCGGGTGCCAGCCCCGGCAGCTCCAGCGTTTCCACCAGCCCCCCTTCCACCCGCACCAGCCGTACGGAGTTGGAGCTCAGCGCCAGCACATGGAACCGGCTGTGCCGGCCCAGCAAATAGAGCAGGGGCACCAGGTGGAACTCCTCCCCAACCAGGCAGCAGCTCGCCACCGGCTCGGGCAGGTGGATGGCCCGTGAAAACCCACGGCCCAGAAACGCCGCCACCCCCTTCACCCCCGGCCGCCTCGGATCCCTGCGGGTGATCAGTAGCCGCGCCGGCGCGATCAGCTCCTCCGCCTCCTGGTCCGAAAGCCCCTGCCGTCGCAGGCAATCCACCGCCTTGCGGATCAGGTTGTTCCACTCCAGCGACAACCGCGGAATCCCCGTGCCAGAAAAAGGCAGGTACAGGCTCGCCAGCGGCCCCTGCCTCGGCCCGGCCAATTCCATCACCAGGGCTTCGTTCAATGCGTCCATGGTTGCTCCTAAAGGAACTGCCGGCCACGGGCGGGGAATCCCGTGGCCGGCGTGGTCCCGTTTCCCGCGCGCTCGGACAAGAGCGGGGACTCTGCTGTGGCCAGACCACACGCCGAAAAACAGGACAATCTCTAAGGCCTTGGCAGCCCGGTTCCTTTCACGGAAAACGGTCTGCGGTGCCTCCCTACCGGATGGTGGAAAACAAAATGGCCGCCAGGGCGAATCCAAGGAGCACACAGGCCCCCGCCCAGGCCGCGGGCCGCGTCCACAATCCGCCCGCTTGCCGTAGCGCATCCCCCAGCGCCCTGCGCACCTGGGGCAAGCCGGGCCGGAACACCGGGTTTTCATCCAGCAGCGCCAGGGTGATCGACCGCATGCCCCTGGGCCAGCCCTGGGGAGTCATCCCTTGCAGCTCCTGCAGCAACCGTCCAAACGCGTACAGGTCAGTCGACACCGAATGGATGCCCCCCGCCTCCAGTTCGGGCGCCCGGTAGGCCGGCGTGCCCACCCGCGACGATCGGCTGCATGCCAACCCCAGGTCGATCAGCCGGGCATGCCGCTTGCCCTCGGGGTCCATGTGCACCACCACATTCGCCGGCTTGATGTCCCGGTGCAGCAGCCCCTGCCGGTGGATCTCCTCAAGCCCCTTGGCCAGGTCCTGGGCCAGGGACAGGGTTTCCACCGGACCCAGTGGCACCGGCCCCCTATCCTGCCTGCCGTTTCCAGCGCTCCCCGGCAGGGTATCCAGGCTGGCCCCGTTGGAATGGGGGAACACTAGGTAGGGCGTGCCCACATCCCTGCCCAGGTCCAGCAGGCCGGCCACCAGGTCGTTGGTGAATCGCGCCACCAGCCGCGCTTCCTCCAGCAACTCCCTTTTGCCATCCTCACCGGCGCAATATCCCGGGCGGAACGCCTTCACGATCACTGGCCTCAGCAGCAGCTTGTCCACCCCCCGGTACACCACGCTGCTGGCCCCCTCCCCCACCACCTGCAGCAGCCGGTAGCGCCCCAGCCGCCCCAGATCCCCTTCGGTGCAGGGGGCCCGAAGTTTCGGTCCGGGCCCGTTGGCCCCAAGCCGCAGCAGACCGCTCACCATCAATTGCGTTTCTTTCGATGCCTGCTTGCCCTGGCTGTCCAAGCGCTGCGCCGTCAGCAGCGCGTTCACCCTTTCCGAACAGGCCTCGCACGCATCGAGGTGCCCTTCCAGCTCGGCCAGCTCCCCCGGTTCCAGGAAGCCATCACACAGGTCGATCAGCTTTTTTTCCGGCGGGCACGATGTGGCATCCATGAAATGTCCTCGCCTTATTGGCATAATGCCGGCCATTTGGGGGCTCACGCGCACACCTCGTCTTCCATCAACCGCTCCATGCGGCGCCTCAGGCTCCCCAGCACCCGGCTGCGGGCGATGTACACCGCGTTCACGCTCATCCCCAGCCGTGCCGCCACCATCTTGGGGCAATCGTCTTCCTCATACACCGCGTGGAACGCCTGCCAGGTGGTGTCTTCAAATTCCGGCCGGATCTGCTCCATGGCCCGCGCGCGCAACCGGTTCCATTGCCTCTCCGGCAACCCCTTCCCCGATTGGTCGTCAGCCAAGTCCCTGATCCCTATCGACTCCAGGCTTTCAACCCTCTTTTGCCTGCGGATATGGCGGATCTTGTTCCGGGCGATCATCCGCAGCCAGGCGCGGAACGCCCCGGGGTGCCGGTGCTGGAAATGCCCGATGTGTGTGAACACATGCAGGCTGATCTCCTGCGCCGCGTCCGCGGCGTCCCCGGCCTGCAGGCCGAAATCCTTGCCCCACCTGCGCATCAGCACGCTGTACAGCTTTTGGAATCGCTCCCACGCCTCCTGGTCCCGGTGCATCTTCAACCGGTCCAGCAGGGTCGACGAGGTCAGGTACCGCGATGCCAGGGGGTCAGGATCCGGCCGGTGTGCGGGTTGGCTCATCAGACCGCCGGGGCCTGGGCCGCCACCCAGGTCTGCAAAATGTTGGCGGCCTCCTGGTCATCCAGTTGCCGGAAGGAGGTGTAAAACTGCCCAACCGCCTGAAAATCTTCCGGCGCCTCCACGAACACCAGCCGGTCGCAGCTTTCCCTCACCCGGTTGATGCTGTCCGGCGCGATCACCGGCACCGCCGCGTACAGGTCGCGCGGCTTGCGGGCTCGCGCCGCCGCCAGCGCCACCACCAGGGTCGATCCCGTCGCCGCCCCGTCATCCGTCACGATCACAGTTCGCCCCTCCAGGCTTGGCGGATCTCCCCGGCCGCGGAACAACCGCTGCCGCCGGGCGATCTCTTCCGCCTGCTTTTTCTTCTGCTCCTCCAGATAGCCCGCCGGCAGGCTCACCAGCGCCGCCACCCGCGGGTCCACATGGAAATAGCCCCCCTCGGCCAGCGCCCCCAGCGCCAGTTCCGGCTGGCCCGGTGCGGGGATCTTCCGGGCGATCACCACATCCAGGTCCGCCTGCAGTTCCCGCGCCAGGGCCGCCGCCGTGGCCACCCCACCCCGCGGGATCCCCAGCACGATCGGCTGATGCATCGGCAGGGTCCGCAGCTTGGGAGCCAGCGCCCGCCCACCCTCCTCGCGGTCGAAAAACAACAATCCGGTCCTCATCGATGGGGCCCTCCTGCCAGATGCCGCAAAAACCAGTCCCGCGCCAGCAGCGCCACTTCCTCAAGCGTGCCAGGCTCTTCAAACAGATGGCTCGCCCCGGCGATCTCCACCAGCTCCCCCGTCCCAGCCAGCCGCTCCCGCGCCTGCCGGTTCAACTGCAACACCTCGCGGTCGTTCCCGCCCACCACCAGCAGGGTCGGCGCATCCACCAGCGGCAGCCACGCGTCCGCCAGGTCAGGTCTCCCACCCCGCGACACCACCGCCTTGAAAAAACCCGGCTTCCGCGCGCAGGCGATCAGCGCCGCCGCCGCCCCGGTGCTGGCGCCGAACAATCCCAGGGGAAGTCGCGCCCCCTCCGGCCGCCCCTCCAGCCACGCCGCCGCCTGCTCCACCCTCCCCGCCAGCATGTCCACATCAAAAATGGCCCGCATGTCCCCGATTTCATCCCCAGTCAACAGGTCCATCAGCAGCGATCCCAGCCGCGCCTTCAGCAGCGTCGCGGCCACCATCCGGTTTCGCCGGCTGAAACGGCTGCTTCCGGCACCATGGGCGAAAAGCACCATGCCCAGGGGCGCCTCCGGCACCGAGATCAGCCCGCCCAGCCGCAGCCCGTGCAGGTCGATCTCCACCGGCTTCTCCGTGCAGGCCTTCCGGGCTTCCGCTGGCTGGACAGCCATGGTTCTTCCTTTCAAAAAATATGATGGGGATATGATTTAACTTTGAAACGGCGACAAACTGCCGCCGCCGGGGATCATCCTGGCGACCCCCGACCGATGGGCCCCGTGTCTCACGCGTCTTTCAGCGGGATTTTCCGCGTCTTCCCGTGCGGCCCCTTGGGTACCCGCACCACCAGCAGGCCGTTCGAATAGGTCGCCTCCACCTTGTCGCGGTCGGCACCCTCCGGCAGTGGGATCACCGCGTGCACCGCCCTCGGCTCGGTCGACGCACCAGGCTCGCCCCCGGCCTTCGGCGGCAGGCTGCGGATCGTCAGGTAGTGCTCGTTGGCCAGCACTTCCAGGTTTTCAGCCGGGTGCCCGGGCGCCTCAACACGCACCACCAAGTGCTCCGACTCGTCGCGTGTTTCCACACCTGCCAGCGCCACCGCCTGGCCGAAACCCGGGCCGAACAGCCTTTCCATTTCCCGCTGCATCCGGTGCAGCAGGTGGCCCCGCCCCTCCTCGCGCGGGCGGGCCCGGGCGATGTTGCCGGCCTCGTGGGCCTTAGGTGCGGGTTGGCTGGTCGTGATTCGGTTCGCCATGGCTTGCTCCTTGGGTCCAACCGGTGCCGGTTGAAGCGGCCGTCACTGGCCTTCTGGAATGGCGGGTCTTCCGCCGCAAGCCTATACGCTATTACCTGGAGGTCTGAACAAGGAATTTTGGTTGTGTCGGTCTTACCGGCGCGGCTGGCGGGCTGTCATCAGCGCCCGGCACAGTTCCATCCCGTTGTCAACACGCTCCGATCGCCGGTCCCGCAGGCAGGCCACCAGCGGCTCGCGGAATGGGGCCGGCTGCGCGCCGGCCAGCCGCAGCCGCCGCCCGTTGTCGGCGTGGTCCCCCTCCGCCGCCCTGCCATCCAGCAGCCACAGGATCGTCATCGCCAATCGGTAAATATCATCCGCCCGGTGGGCGGTGCCGTTTTCCACCACCCTCGGGTGGTCCCACTGGTCCGGTTCGCGGGCCACCCGCCCGCCATCGCGGCTCACCAGTTGCAGGTCCCCCACCCGCGCGCGGTGCCGGCCCGTGGGTGTCGTGTGCAGGAAGATGTTCGAGGCCTTCAGGTCGTTGTGGCACAGGTTCTGCCGGTGCAGCATCGCCAGCGCCCGCGCCGTCTCCCGCCACCACCGCCACACCTGGCGCAGGCTCGTGGGGGTATGCTCCTCCCCGCCCGGCCGCCCCGCGTTCGCCAGCGTCCCGCCATCCGCGAATTCCATCGAAAACCAGCTCACCTCCCCTGCCACGCCAAACCCGGTCGTCGGCACGAACGCCCGCGCCGGCAGGCGCCTCCCCAGCAAGAACTCGCGCTTCAGCGGCCCGAACGAATCCATCCCCACCGAGGCCTTCACCACCTCCAGCTCATCCCCCTTCCGCCGGGCCAGGTGGATCCTCCGCCGGTCCCCCTCCTTGATCGGGTGGATCAGCTTCCAGCCCTGCTCCTCCAGGGAGCTCCGGATCAGGTCGCCGCACACCGTGCGGATCGTGTCCAGCGATTCCTCCAGCCGCGCCATCTGCTCCGCCCGCGACTGCCACTGCGGAAACCGCCGACCAAACGCTACCGGGCTGGGCAGGCGATGCCCGTCCTCCTCCCGCAGGAACTGCTGGGCGCGGTACACCAGCAGGAAATGGTCCTCGCTCCCCGGGTGAATCCCCAGGCTGGGCAGGACCGTCTCCACAGTCTCCAGCGGGTGGGCGACACCGTTGGCGTGCCCCTGCTCAAGCAGGCGCAGGGCGATCTGCAGCGGTGTCAATTCTCGGGCGGAAGACATGGGCAAAACTCCGTGGCAAGGGGGCGACGGGCTTCCTGCCGGGTGAATAATCCAAAGGGTCATCGACCGGGTGAATCACCCGGCCCCCGGCCCGGGTTCGGGGTCAGCCATGCTGGGCCGCCAGCTTGCTGACCAGCCGGCGATGGCGCATCCGCTGGGAACTGGCGGTCCCCCCGCACGCCTGGGCGATCTCCTCCCAGGCCATGCCCGACGACCGCATTTCCAGCAGCGACCAGTCCGCGCTTGGCAGGGTCTCGCGGATCCGGGTAACCGTCTCGCGCTCGCAGATCTGCTCCAGCGGGTCGGTTTTCCCGCCCTCAGCCGGGAAATGGTCCATGGCATGGTTTTTCCGCCGCCGGCAGTCCCGTTTGGCCCGCTGGATCTGCCGTAGCTTGTCCTTGCCCAACTGCCAGGCCATCTGCCGGATGATGGCGGTCCGGTGGTCCTGGGGCATCTGTTGCAGCCCGTGCCGCGCCAGCCGCGTGATGAAACGGACCGACAGTTCCTGGAAAAAGTCGAAGGTTTCCCAATCCACCCGCAAGAGCGGTTGCTTCCGCATCAGCACCCGCAGGTAAGAATCCATGTTGGGCGGGAAAACCCCGGGGTCGAAGGCGGCCCCGCTGCCGGGTGCCCCTGGCTTGGTTTCATCACTCAAATGAAGCCGTTCCCGGGCCTCTTCAGGCTTCCAGCTGGTTTCAGTTCGGCTGTCCGGACAAGGCGAAAGGGATCCACTCATCATTTTCCCCGGTTGGGTGTCGCTGATACTGCTCGCTTGCTTTCCCATTCCGGACGGCACCGGTTTCTTTCACGGATTTCAAAAGACGCCATTTGGGCTAATTAGACAAACCGCCTTTTCCTCTACTAAACCAAGGGTGACTTTATTTTTGGACAAAAAATTTCATTGAACGATTTGAAAAAAATGAATGGATTGGCTGCTTGATAATGAAGATGAATTACTGTACTAGTCTTAAGATCCAAGATTGAAACCTGCACGCTTTGGGGAAAGGATTCCCATGTGCCAGTGGTTCGCCTCCTCCACCAATCTCGGCCTCATCCAGGAATCCATCCTCCATCCTGAGAACTTGCAGGTCGGCAAGTTGGTGTACCAGAAATACGCCGCCATCATCGCCCGGACCGTCCAATCCCAGGGCCTCCTCGGTCAGGATCTGGAGGACATCGTCCACGAAACCTTGCGGCGGGTCTTGTCAGGCTTTTGCCACTTCACCCGCAGGCGCAGGGGGTCTTTTCGGGCCTGGCTCCGCCGTGTCACCCGGTCGGCCACGGTGGAATTTATCCGCAAGAACCGTCAGATGGATGGCCCCACCGCCCGGCGGGTGGGCCAAAATGTGGCCAACTCCATGGTCCAGGAATACGATCTGGAAATCCTGGAAATGGCTATCCGCCGGGTCCAACTCGAGGTGCACCCCAGGCACTGGGCTTTTTTTGAAAAAGTCCACCTGCAGGATTGCAGCCCCAAAGAGGTGGCCCAAGGCACGGGGCTCACCACCGATGCCATCTACAAGGCCTGTCAGCGGGTCGAAAAACGCCTGATCCAAATCGCCAGGGAACTGGATTCCCGCGGGATGCGGGAATGAGCGATCCGGCTTCCCCCGCCATCTGGCCCTGTGGCCTCCGCGAATCGCATGGTGGCCCAGACCACCCGGACTTTTCGTCCCACCTGGCGCGATGCCTTGTCTGCCGGACCGATTGGAAGAACCGGTCCGGCGATTCCGGCCCCGGCCTCCTTCCCTCCAAAACCCTGGCCTGGACCCGGGCCTTGGTTGAGGCAAACCGCCGGGTCAAGCAACCGGTTCGCAAGGCCCCAACGGATGATGCTGCGGCCTTGCCCACCCCGGTTGCCCCCGGCTTCGTCCTTGGCCAGCCGATCCGTCGAACGCGGCACACCCAGGTCTTCAACGCCACCCAGGTCGATCTGGACCGCGCGGTGGTGGTCAAATTCATCACCTGTCCCCCATCGGTGATCAACTTTCAGCTCCTCGCGCGCGAGGGAACCATCTTCGCATCCCTCAAGCACCCCCACATCGTCACGATTCACCAGACTGGCCGGTGGGTGGAAGGTCTCTGGCTGGCGCTGGAATACTGCCCGAAAGGCTCCTTGGCGTTGCTGCTGGCCGAGGGATTGCAGGCAAATCCCCTCATGGTGGCCGGCTGGGTCCGCAAGGTGGCCGGCGCGGTCCATGCCGCCCACCGCCTCGGCCTCCTCCACAACGACATCAAGCCCGGCAACATCCTGCTCGATGACGATGGCGAACCAAAGCTCTCCGATTTCGGCCTCGCCAAAAAGCCGGAAGACCTCAAACGCGATCTTGCCCTCGGGATTATGGCCGGCACCCCAGCCTACATGGCCCCCGAACAGGCTCGGGGTGGCCTGGCCGATACTCGTTCCGATGTGCATGGCCTGGGAGCGGTGCTCTATCACCTGCTCACGGGCGTACCACCTTTTTCCGGCGATAATCACCACCAGATTCTGGTTCAGGTGGCGCACGCTCAACCGGAAGATCCGCGCCGCCTCAACCCGGCTGTCCCATCCGATCTGGCCGCCATCTCCCTGAAATGCCTGTCCAAAAATCCGGAACACAGGTACCAGTCCGCCGAGGCCCTGGCCCAGGATCTGGCGCGCTTCCAGGCCGGCCGGCCCGTTCTGGCCCGCGATTGGTCAACCTGGGAATCCACCCGCAAGTGGGTGGCCCGCAACAGGGCGACCACCGCCGCGCTTGGCCTGGCGTTTCTACTGCTTGTCTTTTCAACGGCTTTGCTCGCCGGCATGGTGGTGCTGCTCCAGCGCGAACGGGAAAATCTGGTCGAAAAAGAAAAAACCACGGCGGAATATCTCGAAAAAAGCCAGGAGAACCTGTACACGAAAACCATCCAGTCGGCCCAGTACCAGATGGAATCCGGCTTTTTCTCAACCGCCAACGCCATGCTGCGGTCCGTTCCCATCCAAAGGAGAGGGTGGGAACACCACTACATCACCGGTCGCTTGCGGCAGAACCAGGTCACCCGGTTCGAACACGGCGGCCCCGTTTTGGGCTTGGCCATCCGCCCCGACTGCAAGGTCTTCGCCACCGTCTCCGCCGACCGCTCGGTCCGCCTGTGGGATGCCGGCACCGCCACCCAATTGAGGGTGTTGCTGGAGGGTGCTTACCCGTTCCTCTGTGTGACATGGTCAAGCGGTGGCGCGCATCTGGCCGTGGTCGATTCCCAGGGTTGGGTCAGGGTCCTGGATACCACCAGGGAAGCCTGGTCCACCGCCTTTCAGGTGGCTGTGGACCCAAACTCCGATGAGTACCGCCGTCGTATCCCCTTGGCGCTGTCCCCCGATGGCTCCAGGGTCTATGCCTGCACACCGGACCATCGCATCGGGGAGTGGTCGGTGGCCTCCGGGGAAAGGGTAAGAACCTTCTCTGCCGGCCACACCGGCCCCATTTTCTGCCTCGCGCTCAAATCCGATAGGAACACCATCATTTCCGGCGGCAAGGGCGGCAAGGTCTGCGTTTGGGATGCCCGGTCCGGCACCCTGCTGCGCCAATTCAGCTCGCTGGAAAGGGATCCCCTGTCCCTGGCGTTCTCCCCGGATGGGAACCGAATCGCTGCCGGGTGCAAGGACAAGCTGGTCCATGTCTGGTCGGTCGAAACCGGCGACTCGCTCCTCACCCTCCAGGGCCACGAGGACTGGGTGAACACCGTTAACTTCGATGTCGCCGGAACCACCATCGTCTCAGGCAGTGATGATTCCACCATACGCCTCTGGGATGCCAGAACAGGCGCACCGCGCAAGGTCCTGCGCGGCCACCTGGACAATGTCAACGCGGTCCGTTTTTCCGCCGATGGCAAACGCCTCTTCAGCACCTCCAACGATGGCACCATCAAGGTGTGGGATCCGACGCCAAGCCAGGGTCTCGTCGAACTGCCCCACCCTGACTGGATCCGGTGCCTGGACTTCAGTCCTGATGGGAAAACCATCGCCACAGGCGATGAGGATGGATTCCTCCGCATCTGGTCGGTTCGGGAGGGCGCCCTGCTGCGTGAGAGGAAATTGCCAACACGCCGCCTGATCGCTATCCGTTTCAGCCCCGATGGCTCCCGGTTGGCTGTGGGGGGAATCAGCCCTGAGATAGATATCGTGGATCCGCGCGACCTGTCCCAAATCGGTCGGTTGCAGGGCCACCTGGGGCGAATCATCAACCTTGCCTTCAGTCCCGATGGCTCCCATCTATTCAGCCAGGGTCTGGATGGCAACCTCGCCCGGTGGGACATGGCTGCGCTTTCGCTGGACACGATCGCCAAGGTCGATGAGCAACGGTCCAACTCATTGGTGGTGTCTCCCGATGGCGACTGGCTTGCCATCGGGTTGGATAATGGCGTCCAGTTGCGCCCGGTCCATGACTGGGACATGGTCCGCCATCTCCATGGACACACCAAGGTGGTGAAGGCGCTCGCTTTCAGCCCCGATGGAAGGTGGTTGGCCAGTGGTGGCAATGACCGGGATATCATCCTCTGGGATGTTGCCAAAGGCGCAAAAATCAGGGTGTTCGAGGGCCACCACGGCCCCGTCGCCTCGCTGCGCTTCAGTCCGGATGGCACACGCCTCCTCAGTTCCAGCTTCGACCGCACGGTGCGCCTGTGGAATCCGGCCACCGGCGGGGAGTTGATCCAGCTCTACAAGCACCGGGCACCGGTTCGCATGGCGACCTTCAGCCCTGATGGCCAATCAATCGCCAGTGCCGGCGACGACAACCGCGTGCTCCTGTGGGACGGTTCGGCCCGCATGGAGGAATTCAGGTCGGGCCCGTTCCAAATCCCGGATGAATTGATTTCTTTCATGGATGTCTATTACAGATCCATGTCTGCATCCAATGCGGGCAACTTCGCCCCCGGGCAGTGGCCCGGACCATCCACCAAAAAAGGCTGGTCCATCACCTTCGACGGGGCCGATTCCATTTTCCTCGACAGGCATTTCAGGGCCGACCGCATGGCCCGCGAGCAGGCCCTGCTCGCCACTTGGAAATGATCGGCGGGCGATGCCGCCGTTTGGCCGCCCCGCCCGCCGTCGAATGGTTTCGCTCCACTGTTATTTTTCAGCCTTCCCCTGCTTTTCCACCCAGGCCACCTTCCCCGTCAGGTGATACTCCACGATCTTGCCATTCCGGATGACGCAGGTCTGGCTCTTCACATCCATGCCTGTCACGGTCGGATGGGACTTGGCCGCCTGGGAGATGATCCCCTGCGCCGCGTCCGCCCAGCTCTGGGCCGACACACCCACCATCTCCGTCACATGGATCTGCGCCGGCGCCGAGGCGTGTTCCGATGGGCTTTTGCTGGCCGGTTGCTCCGCCGTGGCTTTGCCCATCGCTTGCTCCGTGGTGCTCTTCATGGCACTCCTGCCTTTCCTGGTTGAATGTTTCAATCTCCCGGCCCCGTGGCCTCCGTGCCTCTAGTACGCCGTCCCACCACGATTGGAACAGCCATTCCCTGAATACGGCCTTTGTCCCAGGCGCTGAATCACTCCCAACTGTCCCCGCACCTCAGGTTCCGCAAAAACCAGGTCCGCGCCAGGATGTTCGCGCGGCCCCCGCGGGCCTCGGCAATGTCTCCTGGGTGGTATTCATCCGCCAGTTCCACCAGCTTCCAGGCCGAATCCATCAGGATCACCGCCCGCCGGTTCACCTCCACCAGATCATCCGCGCGGGTGTCCACCAGGAACAAGGTGGGCGCCTCCACCAGGGGCAGCCAGTTTTCCGCCAGGTCGGCCCGGCCGTTCCGGCTCACCACCGCCTGCACATTTTCCGGCTTCCTCGCCGCCGCCATCAGCGCCCCCGCCGCGGGCACTCCCCACGCGTACAGCCCCACATTCCACCCGGCATAGGGGGATGAATACCGCAGCCATTCCGTGATGGCCGCCCAGCGCTCGGTCAACAGGTTCGAATCGAAGGCGGTTTTGGGGTCGTCCCGCTCCTCCTCTTCCAGCAGGTCGACCAGCAGCGTGGCCAATCCCCCCCCGTTCAGGTCTCGGGCCAGGGTCTGCCCCTTCCTGCCCCGGGGGCTGGTGTCCGCCCCAAATCCAATCAGCACCAGCCCGCGGGCATCCTCCGGCCGGCAATGGCTGCCATTCAGCCAGGCCCCCGGCACCGGCACCACGACGCTATGGTCCGCCAAAGCCTCACATGCGATCATCTTCGGGCCCTCCGGTTGGTCGCGGGTCATTCCGCCGGGCAATCTGCTGGCCACACGGCCATCGCCCCGGGCCCGGACCGGACAACCAAACCGTCCGGATGCTCCCGGGCCAGGCTCTCGTCCAGAACAGACCGGATGAAACTGCCGATGGACATGCCCTTGCGGCTGGCCAGCCGCTCCAGGTGCGCCACCGTCTTGCCGGTGACCAGCAGGGGCAGTTCCACCACGGTGCCGGGCTCCCAGGGTGGTAGCGGCTGGATGGAAGGGGGAGAAAAAGGGGACGCTGGTGTGGGCATGGAAGAAGCCAACCTCCGTGTTGGGGACCCATCATCCCGATGGGCCTTGGTGATCGTGTCCTTTGGGGCTGAAAGAAAACCGCGATGGGCAAAAAAAGAACGACCGGTCCCGGTGGCCCACCGGGGAATGGGCCTTGCCGACAGGATGCCTTGAGACGATGCCACCTGTCGGACCGGGACCGGCCGTGGACGGGCTCAGGCTTTTTGAATGGAAATCTTCTTCGAGCGCGCGCTGGGCCCCTTCGGCAACCGCACCGTCAGCACCCCGTTGGCGTAGTGCGCCTCGGCCTTGTCCGCGTCGATCCCCGGCGGCAGGCTGATCGATTCGTACAGCCGGCCCGATTCATAGGACTTGGCCTCCCCCTCGCGGGTCTCGGCGGCGTGGCTCGCCTCCAGGGTGAATCCCTGCGCGTCCACCTTCAGGTCGATCTCCTCGGCGGCGAATCCCGGCGTCTCGGCGCAGATCACCACCGCGTCCTCCTCGTCACGCACGGTCAGGTTGGGCCGCTCGAATCCCCCGGCCGTCCCAGGGTCCCCGGCGACCAGCCGCTGGATCGGCCACAGGCTCTCGCGGGCGAACAGGCTTTCCATGTCGTTCCACATCCGGTTCACCAGCCGGTTCAAACGATTCGATCCGCCGAAGGGGGTGCTGAACGGCTCAACGGCTGTCCCGCGCGCGGCGCGTGGCATGATCTGCAGGTTCATGGCTCATCCTCCTGAAGGTTCGTCTGTCCAAAAGCGATGGCGCATCGCCATCCCGCGGCCTGATAATTCCCGCGTCCAATCGATCCATACGCCAACTGGATCCGCCCCCGAACACCCCGGCATCATTTTTTTGCCGACCCAACCGGTCCAAAAAATCTTCTGAAAGATACAGCGACTTGGCGGATGGGAATTGAGACAGCTTCCGGGAACTCGGTCGTTCCCGGGCTTTGTTCTCATCAACAAACGGGGATCCCAATGCCTTGCGTTCAATCTGTCCGGTGCAGCCGTTGCCAGTCATACAGGGTGGTCTTCAGCCGCTGGTGGCTCAGCGCCGCCGACCTCTGGACCGCCGCCACCTTCCGCAGGCCGTTCCGCTGCACCGAATGCCTGCACCGCTTCGGTGCCTGGGCGGCCAAACCAAAAACCCGCCAAGCCAAATGGCGTAGGCCCGTCGCAATCATCCAGACGGGTGCCCTGGCGCTGGCCTTGTCCTGCATGATCCTGGCAGGCGCCCCGGCCCGCGCCGATGTGGTTTACACCACCGCCTCGGTCGCGGAAAACTCTTCCAGCTCAAATGTGACCACCCCGTCCACATCGGCCGCCTACAAAATAGGCGACTTTGGCGCCTCCACTACGCCTGTTTTCAACTTCACCAAATCCAACGGCAAACAGCTCGCGCCCGGGGTCCAGTTCACCACCTCCACCTTCAACGACACGCAGACCCTCACCGGCATCAACATCAACCTGTTTGTCGCCGGGGGTTCGGGCGGTGCTAATTCGATCAATTCGGGAACCATGCGCTGGGACTTGTACCAGTCCTCCACAATGGTCGGCAGTTTCACCAGCGCCCTGAATGCCCTCGCCTGGAACAGTGGCACCGGCCCCGGAGCAAATGTCTACCAGAACAACCCCCTCAGCCTGGTGGCGGGAGGCTCCGCAAACTTGATGTCCAACACCCAGTACACCCTGCTCCTCAGCGCCATCGATGGCCTCACCGCCGTCAATTCGCCAAATAACGCCCAGCTTTATTGGTCGTACTATGCGACCACACCGGCCACTGGGCAGCCCTACACACTCAACAACTCCGGATATGTCTCGGGGGCTTACACGGGCGCCAACCCGTTCACCCATCAAAACCTCGCCTTCGACATCACCACCCAGGCAGCCCCCGAACCCGGCACCCTCCTCCTCGGCCTGATCGCCTCCTCAGCCGGCGGCGGCGCCGTCTGGTGGAAACGCCGCAAAAAGTCCCAGGCTCCACCCGCCGATGGCCCGGAAGAGCCCACCCCGGTCTGACATTCTTCACGACAAAACGGAGAGGAGGGGCATGGCCAACCCATGCCCCTCCTCTCCGTTTTCAATCCCCATCCCTCAATCGCCCGGCAGGCACACCGCCTCAACTCGCGCCCGCAGTGCCCGCAAGATATCCGGGTGCCCGCACTCCCAGTATTTCCCCAAAGCCTGCTGCTGCCGGATCAGCAGTTCATCCTGCAGCCAAAGCCCCGTCTCCGTGCCGCTCAGGCTCGATTGGGCCACCTGCTCTGAGAAATACGCCAGGTCATTCATCTCCCCCAGGTGGTCCAGCAGTTCCTTCAGCCGGCCGTGAAGATCCTCGCGCGCCTCGGGCCCAAACAGGCTGCCGGTCAACTCCAGCGTGTGGCGCAATTTCTTCCCCGCGATGCGGAAACGGTGGTACTCCTCCGCCCGGCTGCCGCCATGCGGGCAGGCCTCAAAGAACCGTTCAATCCGTTTCGCCATCATTTCCGCCAGCCGCGCCAGGGGCGGGATATTCCCGCGGTGGCTCACCCGCGCCAGCAGGTTGGCCCGTCGACGGCGGAATCGTTCCAGGTCCCGTGCCTTCCACCGGCTCCTGGCCAAATTCCGATAGCTCTTCCGCCGCTCCCTTTCAACCCCCAAGAGCCAGGCTTCCAGCCCCGGCTTGTCGGGCAGGCTGCTCAGCCAGGCAAACCAGATGTCCGCCCCGCGCGCGTTGTCGGCCGCCAGGCGCAGTGCCTGCAACCCTTCCCGCATCCGCCGCCGTGTCCGCCCGGGCACCCAGTCGCGGTACAAATCAATCGCCGCCGTGGCCCGCCGGGCCCACACCCGGGCTTGGTGGGCATGCTCCGCGTCCTCCAGCCCCTTCCGCATGGCCCGCCGGTACCGCCTCCAGGCCTCGTCCAGATAGGCCTGCAGCGTCTCCCGCACCGAGTCCGCGGTCGGCCCCCCCGCCGGGATCACCTGCCATTTGCCGGACGATGCTGCCATGGCCCTAACGCCTCCGCATTTATCCCTCGGTCCCTTCATTCTACCCCTCCCCACTACCCAACAAAAAAGCCCGCGCGAGCATGCGGCTCGCGCGGGCCCGGGTTAGGTCAGCACTTTTTCCTAGGCAAGGTGCCCCATCGCCCAGGGGCTGGCTTGGCCCCCCTCGAACGAGTTGTTGAGAAGATCCAGCAGCAGGGTCAGGTCACCCAGGGACAATCCTCCCAACGGGTTCCCCGTCTTGATGCCGTCCAGGTAACTGTAGGTCCAGTTCAGGACGTCGCGCACGGTCATGCCATTGGCGGCCGCCAGTGTTCCATCAAGGTCATGCAACCGCAGGTCGCCCAGGTGGGTCGAACTGGCACCAAAGTCCGGATCAACATCATCAAAGCGGACATTCAGCGTCAGGGCCACAAACTGCTTCTCCAGGGTGCTGACCTTGTAATTTCTCACCGCGCCGCCATCCACATTCATACCGCTGAACGGTTTGCTGTTGGTGGCCCGCAGGAAATTCCGCACATCATCCGGGTTCCGCAGGCGGATATCCGGCGCACCATTTCGGGGGACCACCAGACCACCGGATCCAAAGGCGGAAGCAAAATGCCCGTTCAGATAGGTGCCGGGGTTGTTCCCGCTGGGTGAAGCCCCCCAACCACCCAGGGTGACGGTGGTGAAACCCATTTCTCCGATGTAACTACTGGCATCCTGTGCGGACGCCAAGCCGATATGCCCGGCATCATCGGTGAAATTCCCGGTGACGGTGCCGATGTTGGTGTATTCACCACCCAGGGAAACACCACTCGCCTTGAAAATCCAGGTCTCGCCAACCTCAAACACACCGTCTCCATCATCTCCGCCAAAGTAGTTGGCAAAGAAATCATCGGTGGTGTTGGCGACCGTCCCGTTATCATCCTGCACAACCACCCCCGCCAGGGGCACATTGCCGGTATTGGTGACACTGTATTTCCACTCCAGGGCGGCCCCCGATGGAATATGGAGTCCGTCTCCCTCCGTGCCCCCATACACCGTCACCTTGTTGATCCGGATGCCGGGTTCGGCGCCGAAATAACCGCTTCCATCCGATGCCGAGACGGTTTGCGGCGCACCCGCCGGATCGCGGAAACCACCCGTCACGGTGCCCGTGTTGCGGTAATCACCGGCGACGGCGGTCCCCCCGGCCGCGAAAATCCAGGTCTCCTCCGGATCCAGTCGCCCGTCTCCATCGCTGTCCCCCGTCTGGTACACCGGGTTGACGCCAGGCTGGTCGTCCGAAACGGTTACCGGGTACAGGGAGACATTGCCCGGGTTGGTGACAGTGTAGATCCACTGGATGCTTTCCCCCGTAAGGATGGTCAAACCGTCCCCCTGGACGCTCCCCTCAGCGGTCACCTTGTCGATGGCGATAGCCTGCCGCTGGGGCAGCCTCACATCCTCGTCATCCCGCGCCGGAGGCGATTCTTCCGAATCCGCCAGGGCCACATTGTAAAAATGCCCGGCGTCGATGTCCTCCTGGGTGATCGAGTAGGAACCCGTGAAGGTGCTGGAGTCGCTCTCACCCACACCGAGCGTGGCTATCGGACCACCCAGAATGCTGACACCTCCCACCAGGTCGGTGAGGGTGACCCCATGCAGGGTGATATTGCCGGTGTTGCTCACCGTGAAGCTGTAGAGAATCTGCTCCCCCGGATTCGCCAAACCGTCGGCATTCCCATCCACCCACGCTCCGGTCTTGATGACGGATAGCGCCGGCAGGTAGGCCAATGGCACGCGCTCGCTATCCGATTTTGGGCTGGTCTCCAGCGTGTCACCGGTGGCGGTGTTGTCCAGATAGCCATTCCCGCCACCACGGTTGTCCAGATCGGCCTGCGTCAGCGTGTGGCTCGCGGTGTAAACCCAAGTCTCCCCGACATCCAGCACGCCAGGATTGGTCGTGTCACCGCTGAGATAGCTCGCGCCGGTCGGAGCGTAAGCCTCCACCTGGTCCGTGACCGTCACACCCGTCAGCGAGATGTTCCCGGTATTCGTCATCGTGATCACATAGTTGACAACATCACCGGCCCAGTCAGCCACGCCGTTGCCATTCCCACCACTCACCCCGCGCACATCCTTTGCGATCTCAAAGTCGGGGTTGTACACCAGTTCCAGGCGCTCACGGTCGGACTTCGGCCCCACTTCATTAGTGTCGCCCGTCACCACATTGTCTAGGAACCCGTCGCCACCGCCACGGTTGTCCAGATCCGCCTGCGTCAGGATGTAGGTCGCACGCAGGATCCAGCTCTCACCAACATCCAGGTTCCCGTCGCTGTTCAGATCACCGGATTCAAGCGTCGCTCCGGTCACCCCGTAACTCTCCACCTGATCCTGAATCACCACACCCGTCAGCGTGATATTCCCAAGATTCTGTATCCCGATCTGGTAGGTGATCACATCACCCGCATGGTCCGCCAATCCGTTCCCGTTCCCTCCGGTCACCGACCGCACATCCTTCGCGATCACAAAATCAGGGTTATACACCAGGCCAACCCGTTCACGGTCAGACTTCGGGCCAATTTCTCGGCTGTTTCCGGTTGCCAGGTTGTCCAGGTAACTATCACCCATCCCCTGATTGTCCAAATCCGCCTGTGTCAGCGTGTGGCTCGCGGTGTAAACCCAGGTCTCCCCGACATCCAGCACGCCAGGATTGGTCGTGTCACCGCTGAGATAGCTCGCGCCGGTCGGAGCGTAAGCCTCCACCTGGTCCGTGACCGTCACACCCGTCAGCGAGATGTTCCCGGTATTCGTCATCGTGATCACATAGTTGACAACATCACCGGCCCAATCAGCCACGCCGTTGCTATTCCCACCACTCACCCCGCGCACATCCTTTGTGATCGCAAAATCGGGGTTGTAAACCAGCTCCAGGCGCTCACGGTCGGACTTCGGCCCAACCTCGTTGGTGTCGCCCGTCACCACATTGTCAAGGAACCCGTCGCCACCGCCACGGTTGTCCAGATCCGCCTGCGTCAGGATGTAGGTCGCACGCAGGATCCAGCTCTCACCAACATCCAGGTTTCCGTCGCTGTCCAGATCACCGGATTCAAGCGTCGCTCCGGTCACCCCGTAACTCTCCACCTGATCCTGGATCACCACACCCGTCAGCGTGATATTCCCAAGATTCTGCATCCCGATCTGGTAGGTGATCACATCACCCGCATGGTCCGCCAATCCGTTCCCATTACCCCCTGTCACCGACCGCACATCCTTCGCGATCACAAAATCAGGGTTGTACGCCAGTCGCACCGACTCAATGTCGCTGATCGGCCCGAATTCCCGGGCAGTGGCGGTGGCGGTATTGTCCAGAGACCCGTCTCCTCCACCCTGGTTGTCCAAATCGGCCTGTTTCAGCACATAACTCGAGGTGTAGGCCCATCGTTCTCCAACATCCAGGTTGCCGTCCCCGTCCGTGTCACCCCCCACATAGGTGGGAATCGTGGATCCATAACTCTCCATTCGGTCCCGTACCTGAAGCCCGGTCAGGGTGATATTGCCGGCATTGGCGACATAGATCTCATAATCCAGGATATCCCCGGCCCAGTCTGCGACGGAGTTGCCATTGCCTCCCCGGACATCCACATTAATCTTTCGGATGGCCATGTCGGGATCATAGACCAACCCGACGCGCTCGCTGTCACTGACAGGCCCATGCTCCGTTGAACGGGCAGTGGCGGTGTTGTCCAGGTAACCGTCCCCGCCGCCCCAGCCATCCAGGTCGGCCTGTGTCAACTCGTGGCTGGAGGTGAAGACCCAAACTTCACCGACATCCAAAATACCGGGGTTTGCCGTATCCCCGCTGACATAGGTGGGATTGGTGACGCCATAGGTTTCCACCTGGTCAGTCACCTGGATATTCGTCTGGGAAATATTGCCCCCGTTTGACACGGAAATCTGATAATTGAGAATGTCCCCCGCCCGGTCGGCGGCCAGGTTGCCGTTGCCGCCGGTGACACCAACGAATCTTTTGTCAATCAGCAGGTCATTGTTGTAGATCAGTTCAACCCTCTCCCGGTCGCTGACGGAACCGAATTCGTTGGAGGAAGCTGTGGCCAGGTTGTCAAGGAATCCGTTCCCATTACCGCGCCCGTCAAGGTCGCCCTGCGTCAGCGTGTAGCTAAAGGTGTAGATCCAGGCTTCCCCGGGATCCATGATCCCGTCATTTCCGGTGTCACCTCCCGTGTAGGTGGGACTGGTGACCCCTTGGGTTTCCACCTGGTCAATCACCTGAATGTTGCTGAGGCTGATGTTGCCAGGATTGCTTACGGTGATCCGGTAGTTCAGCACATCCCCGGCACGGTCTGCCAGCGCATTCCCGTTCCCGCCGGTGACATTGAGGAACAGCTTGTCGATTTGCATGTCAAGATTGTGGACAAGCAGCACGGTTTCGGCATCGCGCACCGGCCCGAACTCATTGGCGGTGGCCGTGGCGATATTGTCTAGATAGCCATCCCCGCCCCCCCGATTATTCAGGTCGGCCTGGGTCAACAGGTAGCTGTAGTTGTAGATCCACTGCTCCCCCACATCCAGGATGTTGTTCCCGTTGGTGTCCCCGCTGGAATAGGTGGGGCTGGTGGAAGCATAGGCCTCCACCTGGTCACTCACTTGGATGTTCGTGAGCGGTACATTCCCAAGATTGGTCAACACGATCCGATAGTTGACGACATCTCCGGCATGGTCGGCGACCAGGTTGCCGTTCCCGCCGGTGGTGCCCAGATAAACCTTGTCAATCGACATGTCCGGGCTGAAATTTTGGTTGCCAAAGTCGATACTGGTGTAGTTGTAGGTGATCTCATCCACCACAAGCGGCCCCCAAACCCCGTAGGCGTTGGGATAGGTGGTGTCGGCGGGGGCGGGATAGGTCTGGTTCCACCCAGCCTGGGCGACCTCTTTCACAAAGTAGGTCCCGCGGACCAATGGGATAAATTGGTAGAAACCGCCGTTTGTGGTAACGGTGGTGGCAACTAGGGCATCGCCCGAATCAAATACACCATCCGTGTTCGAATCCGCATACAATTCAATGGTCCAGTCATCCAGCAAGGCCTCACCGGTATCCCGCAAACCATTCGCATTTTGGTCGTTCCATTTCACGCCTTCGATCGATCCCTGCACCACCACGCCTGGATTCAACTGCACTGCGTTGCTGGGCGTTACCCAGATCACACCGCCGTTGGCCCTTCCATCAATCTTGGTTTGCAAACTGCCACCGGTGAAACCCGAGGCTCCTAGAGGGGCTAGAAGTGGGTTGCCGCCAGAATCCTGCCCGCGGATGACTTGATCTGGAAGGGCAAGTCGCTGACCCCAGTAAATCACCGCGTCGGATGAACCGGCGGTGAATTGAACTTTTGCGACACGGTCAAGGCTGCCGGTGCCTGAGGTGCTGATGTCCACCTGGAAGACATTGGCCCCGGTGGTGGAAAAGGCGGTAGTTTCCGCGCCCGCCTGCTCGGGGTAGTTGGAATCTGTCACAGTGGCCATGTCAACAACTGGAACCGCCGATCCAAAGGCTGTGGTGTTTGGCTGAATGCTTCGCGTGTAGGTATCCAGGTACACGAATCCGCCGGCATTGGTGTTTTGCTGGTAGGTGTTCAGGTTGATGAAAAAGCCGTAATTCTGTCCGGCCACCAGGTTGGTGAACTCGGCGGCATAAGGCACGGTATCTCCTTCCAGGTACCTGGCCTGATTGGCATTCGCCTGTCCGTTGGCCCATTTTTTGGTGAGGGTTTCCCACTGGTTCAGCGTTACCCCCGGGTTGCCGTCGGTGAAATTGGTGCTCGCCCGCTCGTCATCCCCCGTGCCAAAGGTCATGTCCGGCCCGTTCCCCAGCGCCGTCAACACAAAGGTCTCACCCAGCGAGTCGTCCGGGTTCACATACCAGCTCGTCTGGATCACGCCGTTCACCGCGTGGTCCAGGTCCTCCTGGCTCCCATCGGTCACGCGCCAGGGCAGGTGCCCTTGGCCCCCGTTGTTGCCGTTGACATGCAGCACCTGGAATTCCACGGTCGAGCCGGGCGCGAAGTCTTGGGCGGTGATGAGGGCGGTGTCACCGGGCATGTAATCCGGCAGGTCGGTGAACACGCTGGCTGTCGGCGTGGTGCGGGCCTCCAGGGTCTCCAGCAGCAGGGCCCCTCGCCTGGCTTTCCTGCTGCCACTGCCCGTCTTCGATCCGCGCGTCCGGTTGGCCGAATGCTTGCCGAAAAACCTTGAAAATGTGAACATGTCAACTCTCCATGTCGCAAAAATTGGAAATACTCCGGCCTCAACCGGCCACGACCGGGCCGGACGCTGTTCCTATGCGATGGGAGGTGTGCACCTTTCACCCGGCCATGCCCTGTTCGCCGTGGCCGAAATCGGCAAACGCTGCACTGGCCTGCCTTTACGGTGCAAGAAAAAAAATCGGTTCGCCTGGCTCCTGGGTGTTGTCATCCTGCCGCCCGGCCTTTTGTTCCGCCTGTTCTGAAAGATTAGCCTCGCAGCCGGCCTAGGATGGGGTACAACCCGCTTCAACACCTGCGTCAGGAAGGAATCCCCATGCTCGCCACCTTCACCGGATTTTTGTCAGCCGGCAAAAAGATCACCCAGGTGGGAAGCTATTTTCGCCGTCGCCCGGGACGGATCCCCGGCGCGGGCCGAAACCATCGTTTGGCGCTTGAAATCCTCGAAGACCGCGCTGTCCCGGCCGTCGCCTCATGGGTTCCCGATGAGATCCTCGTCAGCTTCCGCCCGGGAACCGCCGATGTCGCCAAGGGCCAGGCCCGCGCCCAGGCCCATGGCGACACCGTGGAGACCATCCTCACCCCGGCGATGGTCCGTTCCGGCTCAACGCCCGTGGAGCGCCTGAAAATATCCGGCATGGCCGTCGAGCAGGCCGTCGCCGCCCTGTCCAAAAACCCCAACATCCTTTTCGCCGAACCCAACCAGATCTACAACCGCTCTTCTGTCAGCAACGATCCGTATTACACCAGCGGCAACCTCTGGGGCATGGAGGGCGACACCAGCATCGCCGGCGGACCGGTCAATCCGTACGGCAGCGCCGCCAACCAGGCCTGGAACGCCGGCTTCACCGGCTCCAGAGCTGTGTATGTCGGCATCATCGATGAGGGATACCAGTACAACCACACCGACCTCTACGGCAACGCCGGGGTGAATCCGGGGGAGATCCCCAGCGACGGCATCGACAACGATGGGAACGGCTATGTGGATGATGTCTACGGCTGGGATTTCTTCCACAACGACAACACCGTGTATGACGCCAGCGAGAATGATCACGGCACCCATGTGGCGGGCACCATCGGCGCCACCGGCGGCAACGGCCTGGGTGTCGTCGGCGTCAATTGGAATGTCTCCCTGCTCTCCGCCAAGTTCCTCGGCCCCTCCGGTGGCACCACCGCCAACGCCATCAAGGCCGTCGACTACTTCACCAATCTCAAGCTGGCCCAACGCCTGAACATCGTCGCCACCAACAATTCCTGGGGCGGTGGTGCCTACAGCCAGGCCCTGCAGGAGGCAATCATCCGCGCCGCCAAGGCGGATATCCTCTTTGTCACCGCCGCCGGCAATTTCACCAACAACAACGATGTCACGCCCACCTACCCGGCAAACTACAGCAGCCTGGTGGGCACCCCTTCCGAATCACCGGCCACCTACGACAATGTCATCTCCGTGGCCGCCATCACCTCCACCGGGGATCTGGCATCATTCTCCAACTACGGTTTGGGTTCGGTGGATCTGGCGGCCCCGGGCAGCTCTATCTATTCCTCCATCCCGGTGAACAGTTATGCCATCCTCAGCGGTACCTCCATGGCGGCACCCCATGTGACGGGCACCGCCGCCCTCTACGCCGCCGCCTACCCGTTTGCCACGGCCGAGCAGATCCGCGATGCCATCCTTCTGGGCACCACCGCCACGCCATCACTGGCCGGCAAGATGACCACGGGCGGCCGGTTGAACACCTGGGCCGCCCTGCAGGTCCCCCCCGAGGCTATTCGGCCCAGGATCGCCATAGGCGATTACTCGATGGTGGAGGGCAACATCGGCACCACACTCTGGTCCTTCACCGTCTCGTTGTCCTTCCCGGCGCCGGCCGGCGGTGTGTTGGTCCAATGGGCGACGGCGGACGGCACCGCCACGGTCGCCAACAACGACTATGTCCCGGCAGGTGGCGAACTGTTTATTTCCGAGGGCGATTCTTCCAGGATCATCACCATCAGTGTGAATGGGGACATGTTTTATGAGCCCAATGAAACCTTCACGGTGAACCTGACCAGTCCCTTCGGGGCATCCATCCTGGATGGCCAGGGGGTGGGCACCATCGTGAATGATGATTCCGCCCCGCCGCCGCTGGTATCCATCCTCGACGCCTCTATCAAGGAAGGCCAGAACAGGACCCGCACCCTCCGGTTCCCGGTCAACCTGTCCTTGCCGGCCGCGGCGCCCCTCCAGGTGGCGTGGTCCACGGCGAACGGCACAGCCGTGTCCGGATTGGATTATCTGGCCGCGTCAGGCGTGCTGCTGATCCCCGTCGGAACCCTGTCGGCCTTCATCGATATCCAGGTCATCGGCGACAAGGCTCCCGAGGCGGATGAGTACTTCTTTGTCAACCTGACCGCGATCACCCCCCTGGCGGCCATTTTCGATTCCCAGGCCCGGGGCATTATCCTCAACGATGACCGCGGGCAGGGATTCAATGAGATCCCCTTTGACCCAGCCTCGCTTTCCCTGGCCGGAATCGACACCGCTTGGATCGCCTGGCTTTTGGAATCAGAAGCCAAACCCAAGCATTGAGTGCCCCCCCGGGGGCCCTGCCTCACTTCCCCCTTCGCGCCCTGCGTGGTGAAAAATACCCGTCCAATCTCAGCCACTACGCACCAACGCCCAGAAATTTCCACGCGAAATTTTTCCAAAAATTATGCCAACTGCTCTCTGAACAACGCCATCTGTGCGTCAACAATCCAGGGGTAGTGGAGAGGGAAAGAAGCCAGACGGGCTTGCCAGGCCAGCAACCCCCGCCTCGCGCCACCTGCCCCGATCCACGGCGGCCCGGGCCGGTTGAGACCGTTCAACCAACCCGGTGACTTTCAGCCCTGCCGGATCCGTCGCCACGGTGGCGCCGGACCGTCGGCCTGGCTCAACCCTGCGGAGTCAGCACTGATGTTCCCCATGGCTCTCAGCGCCCTCCGCCCAACCGCGCGCCAACGGCGGGAGTCTGGCGCCAAGGGGCGCGACCATTCCGGAACCTTCCGACCCCGGAACCGCGCTCTGGACTATGTGTTGTTTCCCGAGGCGATCCGGCCATGCCCGGATCTCTGGCATGCAGGTGGCGCACCGCCAAAACGGCGGCATCCCGACTGGGCCCCTCGGCCCGGTCACCCCCTGGTCCGCTCTATGTCACATCGGATCGCGATGCCCCGGCCGCGCGCCCCGGCCCATCGCGGCACAGACCCGCCAGGGGTTCTCGCACATCGTTTCCCTCTCCATGCATGGAGAGGGAAATGCCCCCAGGGCAAAGGGTGAGGTCAAACGCCTGTTCCCCTCCCGCCACGGGTGGGGCTGAAGGGGCGGGTATGCTCGCTGGGCACAATTTCAACCCTGAAGGGGTTGTATTTCTGAGCCTAGGGCAAGGTGAGCTCAACGAACCGCCGCCCTAGGTTCAGGACCGCGCTCCCATTTCCCAAAGCCCATCAACCCTCAGCCCCCACCTCGCCGCTTTCCCGCGTCAGGTGGTACCCGGCCCAGGCCCGCAGGCGGCGGTACCGCCAAAGCAATCCCAGACCCTCCACCAGTGCCGACACCAGGCACAGCAGGGTCAACTGCGTGTACGGGAAAAGCGCCTGGTCCAGCGCGGGGTCCACCCTCAGCCAGTACCCCAGCGCCCAAAAACCCACGCCGCAGATCCAGCAGGTCACCGCCAGCAGGAAGGCTGTCGGCAGCCGGTTTTCCATGCCGGGCCCGTGCTGCCTCGGCCGGGGCCACGCAAGGTGGAACGCCCCCTGCCCCATCAGCCAGAAATACAGCACCAGCGCCCCGCGCCTCTCGGTGAAACCAGACAAGAAAGGTGGCAATGTCCCGACAGTTGGGAAGCAGTACCCCGCCGCCAGCCAGGCCAATAGCCCCGCCAGCGCCCAGAACCACCGCGGCCTGCCGAATTCAAGCGAGTTCAACAGGCCCCACACACCCACGCCGATCAGGATCCCCAGGGCCAGGAGCGGCATCAGGAAGATCTGCAGCCAGTCGTCCGTGGGCGGCCAGGTGATGCCATCCAGGCGCGTCGGCTGCCGCACCGGCGCGGCGAACCACACCAGCAGCATCCCCGCCGGGGCGATGAGCAGCGCCAGCGCCGACCAGAACTCCACCACCAGCAAATGCCTGGCTGCGGCGATCTGCCGCATCCAGGGCGCTTGCGGGTCAATGGGGGCGTTCATCGTTTCTTCCGGGACGGCCCGCCTCAGCGTTTCGCGGGCATGGCGTGCGTCGGATGGCCATGAGCCGCCTCCGCGGCCTCCATCAGGGTTTCAGACAGGGTCGGGTGCGCGTGCATCGTCAGGGCCAGATCACGGGCCGTGGCCCCCATCTCGATCGCCAGCATCGCCTCGCCGATCATCTCGCCCGCGTCGATGCCCGAAAGCCCGATCCCCAGCACACGGTCGCTGGCCGGGTCGATCAGGATCTTTGTCAACCCCTCGGTGCGCCCGCGCGTCATCGCCCGCCCGCTGCCCGCCCAGGGGAAGCGCAGCTTCTTGTAGGGCACCTGGTTCTTCTCCGCCTCGCTCTCGGTCAGCCCGGCCCAGGCGATTTCCG
>Ga0315906_10001731_pt1 | contig 31856 bp, 38 predicted proteins | sample LakEriMetagenome_4_FD_203526 | JGI IMG/M metagenome (GOLD analysis project Ga0315906, IMG submission 203526) | Freshwater fungal communities from buoy surface, Lake Erie, Ohio, United States - Buoy 2 MA122 | ecosystem: Environmental > Aquatic > Freshwater > Lake > Lake biofilm | place: USA... | reverse complement strand
CGCCTCGCATGCGGCCTAACGCGTCGTTGCGCAAATGCGCGCGCTAAGTTCGCGCGTCTGTTTGCGTCCTTGCGCATGCGCGCGTGGTGATCCTTCTTTAACCATAATGCGCGATCTTGAGGGGCGTTTGTTTTGTTCTTCAGGAGATTTTCATGTTGCGCCATTCGATTTCAGCGAGCGTGTTCTTTCTATCGGCCGCTTTCGCCAACGCCGCCGATTACAGGGTTCCCGTTCCCGCGCCCACGCCCATTCCCCCGCCCGTCGCCGCGCCGGCGCAGCCCTTCAACTGGGAGCGCTGCTATGTGGGCGTGCAGGTCGGCCACAAGGACATCCGCAACGACCTCACGATGCATTCGACGGAATTCGTCAACCTGATGCGCGTGAACAAGCATTCCACCAACATTCAGGGTCCCAACATCGGCGCGCAGGTCGGCTGCAACAAGCTGATGGACGGCCTGCTTATCGGCTTTGAAATCGAAGGCGTGTTCGGCCCCAAGGCCTCCACCTTCTGCGGCGTCAACATCGACCCCGTGTCCTTCTGCATGAAATACGAGAAGGACAGGGAGTTCTTCGGCTCCGCGCGCGTCGGCAAGCTGTTCGACGGCTTCTCGTTCTGCAATTGCGGCCCCTCGCTCCTCGTCTATTCGAAGTTCGGTCTGGGCTATACGAGCACCAGCCTCACGGGCAGCATGAGCCAGCTCTCCTACAATTCCCACCCGCTCAATCCGGGCGGCACGGAATACACGCCGATCTGGGCGAACAATTTCGACGTCTCGGGCAAGCGCAGCTTCTTGTCGCCGCTGCTGGGCTTCGGCGTCGAATACGCGATCGATTCCGACTGGACGGTGCGCGGCGAGTTCGCCGGCATGTATTCGGCGAGCAAAGGCGGAAACCTCACCGTCACGCGCGCTGAGACCTACGGCGTCGTGCCGCCCAATGACGCCACCCAGGTGCGCCGTCATGTGGCCGTCGGCGACGTGATCTCGGCGAAGATGCGCGAGATCGAGACCAAGGTGTCGCTGGGCGTGAACCGCCTGTTCTGAGCGCGCCTTCGCAAAAGAAAACGCGGGCGACGCCTGCCGCCCGCGTTTCCGGTCCGCTTCGCTGCGCGCGTCTTACTTGACGGCGGCGGCGTACATCTGGGCCACGTATTCCCAGTTCACCATGTTCTCGATGAACGCCTTCACGTAATCGGGGCGACGGTTGCGGTAGTCGATGTAGTAGGAGTGCTCCCACACGTCGCAACCCAGGATCGGCGTCGCGCCATGCACGAGCGGGCTTTCGCCGTTCGCGGTTTTGGCGACGATCACCTTGCCGTTCTGCACGGCGAGCCAGCACCAGCCGGAGCCGAACTGCGTCACGCCCGCCTGGATGAAGTCTTCCTTCATCTTGTCGATGGAGCCGCAGCCGTCGACGATCGCCTTCTCCAGCTCGCCGGGGATCTTGCCGCCGCCGTTGGGCTTCATCCAGTTCCAGAAGTGCAGGTGGTTGTAGTGCTGGCCGGCGTTGTTGAAGAGGCCGGCGTTCTTGCCGAACGAGCCCTTCACGATCTCCTCGAGCGACTTGCCTTCCCACTCGGTGCCCTTCAGCAGGTTGTTGCCGTTGGTCACATAGGCGAGATGATGCTTGTCGTGGTGATACTCCAGCGTCTCCTTCGACATGTAGGGCTGCAACGCGTCGTAGGCATAGGGCAGGTCGGGAAGCGAGAAGCTCATGTGCGCGCCTTTCGAATTCTAGCGCCGAGGCGGTCGGAGGCAGGCCCTCCCTGAACCGTCCGCATCGACAGGGGCTTCCGAGATAAAGGCGAAAGGGCCGCGAATCAATCCTGCGCCGGCCGTTCCGCCGGGCGGCCTTGCGCGCCGGCGCGCGTGTGCTTTAGTGCGGCGGGCGCGCGGCCGGAACCATGGCGCCGCGCCGAAGGAGTCTTCCTGTGCTGAAATGGCTTGTTTTCGGGCTTGGCGCGCTCATGAGCGTCGCCGGCGGGGCCTGGCTCTGGCAGGGGCTGGGCATCGTGCAGGTGGAGCGCGGCTGGAGCGCGGTGATCGCAGGGGCGATTTTCGTCGGCTCGGGCGCGACCCTTCTGGGCCTTGCGGCGCTCTTGCGCGCGATTGAGACGCTGGGCGCGCCGCGACGCGCCCCCGCGCAGGCTGGCGGCGCCCTCGCAACGCCTGTCGAGTCAGCACGCCCTGTCGAGCCGGCGCGCCCGGCGTCGCCGGTCATGCCGAAGGCGACGACGCCCGATTTCAGCGCAGAGCCCGCGGACGAAAAGGAAGGCGACGACTGGCGCTCCATTCTCGCCCGCACGAGCGCGCCCTCGCCTTCAACGCCTGCGACTTCGCCCGCCCCTGCGCCTTTCTATGCGCCGACCGCGAGCCCATCGCCTGACGGACGACTCGCGCGCCGCTATGAATCGCAGGGCGTGCGCTATTCGCTCTTTGACGATGGAACCATCGAGGCTGAGACGGACAGCGGGCTTTTCACCTTCGCCTCCATCGACGAATTGCGCGCCTTCCTTGACGCGCGCAAGGCGGCGCGCAAGAGCTGAGGCCTTACTTCACCAGCGCCATGAGCGCCTTGAAATGGCCGGCGCCCGCCACCCTCTGCCATTCGAAGATCGCCATTTCCGCCGTGACGATCTCAACGCCCGCACGCGCCATGCGCGCAAGCGCAAGCTCCCGCGATTGCGGCGCGCGCGAGCCCACGGCGTCGGCGGCCACATAGACCGGCAGGCCCGCCTCATGGGCCTCGATGGCGGTCTGCAGCACGCAGACATGGGCCTCGATTCCGCAGATCAGCAATTGGTCGCGGCCATCGTCGGCGAGCGCGCGCGCGCGCTCGGCGATGGCGGGATCGCCCATGCAGGAGAAGCTGAGTTTCTCGAAGCTTCGGGCGCTTTCCGGCAGGCGTTCGCGCAGCGCCGCCACGCTGGGGCCGATGCCTTTGGGATATTGCTCGCTCACGCTCACCGGCACGTCGAGAATGGCCGCCGCCTGCACGAGCCGCAGGCAGCCGGCGAGTATGTCCTCGCCCTGCGCCATGGCGGGCAGCAAGCGCTCCTGCACATCCACCACGAGGAGCTGCGTGCGCGCGGAATCGAGAAGGACGCTCATGCGCGCGCTCCTGTCTTGCTCGTCCCCGTCTTGCGCGCCGGCTTGCGCGTTGTCTCGCGCGTCGTCTTGCGTTTCGCGCGTTCCGCGGCCCAGAGGGCGAAGGCGTATTCCACCGCGATCTCCTTCAGTCTGTCGAAGCGGCCCGAGGCGCCGCCATGGCCTGCGTCCATATTGGTGCGCAGCAGGATCGGCCCGCCGCCCGTCATGCGCGCGCGCAGGCGCGCGGCGAATTTCGCAGGCTCCCAATAGGTCACGCGCGGATCGGCGAGCCCGCCCTCGATCAGCATGGGCGGATAATCCTGCGCGCGCACGTTGTCATAGGGCGAATAGGCCAGAATGGTGCGGAAGGCCGCCGCGTCGGCGATGGGATTGCCCCATTCAAGCCATTCGGGCGGCGTCAGCGGCAGGCTGTCGTCGAGCATTGTGTTGAGCACGTCCACGAAGGGCACGTCGGCGATCACGCCGGCGAACAGCTCCGGCGCCATATTGGCGACCGCGCCCATCAGCATGCCGCCCGCCGAGCCGCCAAGGCCGACGATGCGCCCCTGCGCGGTGAAGCCGGCCTCGATCAGCGCGCGCGCGGCGCTCACGTAATCGCGGAACGTGTTGGGCTTCTTCTCGAGCTTGCCGTCGAGGTACCAGCTCCAGCCCTTGTCGCAACCCCCGCGCACATGGGCGATGGCGTAGACGAAACCGCGGTCCACCAGCGAAAAGCGCGCGGAGGAGAAATGCGCCTCGAAGGCGTCGCCATAGGAGCCATAGGCTTCCAGCAGCAGCGGCGCCTTGCCGTCGATTTTCGTCTTCTTCGCGTAGAGCAGCGTGACGGGAATCTTCTTCCCGTCATGGGCCTTCGCGTGAATGCGCCGCGTCATGTATGTCTCAGGCTTGTGGCCGGAGGGGATGACCTGCCGCTTGAGCAGGCGGCGCTCGCGCGTCTCCATGTCATAGGCCCACACTTCATAGGGGCGCGTCATGGAGGAATAGCCGAAGCGCATCTCGTTCGTGTCGAACTCGAGCACTTCCTCGAGATCGAGGTCATAGGCCTCCTCGTCGAAGGCGATGGAATGTTCCTTGCCGTCGGCGATGCGGCGGATCACGATGCGCGGCAGGCCGTTCTCCAGTTCGGTGCGCACGAGGTGGCGCGCGAAGGCGACGCAGCCGGTGATCATGCGGCCCTTCTTGTGCGCGGTGACAACGCGCCAGTTCGCACGCGCCGGATTTTCGAGCGGCGCCTCCATGATCTTGAAATCGTCGCAGCCGTCGGCGTTGGCGAGGATGAACAGGCGCCCGTCGTGGTGGTCCACGTCGTAACGCAATTTCTCCGTGCGCGGCTCCACGATGCGCGCAGGCGCCAGCGGGTCGCGCAGGTCGATGAGGCGGGTCTCCGACGTCTCGTGGTCCTCCACCTCGATGGTCATGAAGTCGCCCGACTGGGTCTCGCCGATGCGCACGAACCAGCGCGGCTCGGTCTCCTCGAAGATGAGCTTGTCCTGCGCCTGTTTCTCGCCCAGCGCATGATGGTAGACGCGGCAGGGCCGATGGTTCTCGTCCATCTTCACATAAAAGAAGCCGCGGGAGTCCGCGCGCCACACCACGTCGCCGTCGCTGTCCTCGATCACGTCGCGCAGCGCCTTGCCGCTTTCGAGGTCGCGCAGGCGGATCGTGTAATACTCGCTGCCGCGCGCGTCCGCGCTCCAGGCGAGCAGGCGATGGCAGGGCGAGTGGACGGCGCTTGCGAGATCGAAAAAGGGCTTGCCCTTCGCCAGCGCTTCGCAATCCAGCATCACCTGTTCGTCTCCGCCCATGCGCGGGCGCCGGCAGATGAAGGGGTGCTGCGCGCGGCGCGCGTAGCGGCTGAAATAGGTCCAGGCGCCGTCCGGCGTCGGCGGATCTGAATCATCCTCCTTGATGCGCGCGCGCATCTCGCGGGCGAGTTCGAGGCGCAGGGCGCGCGTGGGCTTGAGGACGGCGTCGCAATAGGCGTTCTCCGCATCCAGATAGGCGCGGATGGGGCGGGGAAGCGCCGAGGGCGTGCGCAGCACCTTGCGCCAGTTCTTCGCGCGCAGCCAGGCGAACTCGTCCACGATCTCGCAGCCGTGCACGATCCGCGTCGTCGGGCGCGCGGGCGCCGCCGGCGGGGCGGGGCTCTTCGCAGGCCGCGGGGCGGTTTTCGCCTTCGGCTTTCTGGGCGTCTTCATGGGTGCGGGCTCCGCGGCGCTGAGGCTTGCGCGCGGGCGATGCGCCGCGCGTCACGTCTTTCGTAGGACGGCGCCTCGAGCCCGGCAAGCGGGCGGCGCGAGGTCGCCTTGCGGATCGGCGGTCGGCGGCCGCGTCCATGCTGCTATACTGGGGGCTCTCCTTTGAGTCGTGTGAGTCGCGTCCTCGAACCGCGTGCGTGAACCGCGTGTTTCAACCGCTTTCATGCGCGCCGTCCCAGCGGGCGGCGCCTGTTTTCTCCTGTCGCGGAACCATGATGTCAGACGCCAATCTTCATTTGCAGCTCGCTGCGCAAATCGTCGCGGCTTATGTGGGGCGCCATGCCGTCGAGGCTTCGGAATTGCCGGCGCTCATAGGCCAGGTCCACGCGGCTGTGGCGCGCGTGGCGGCTCAGGCTGCGGGCGCCGTCGCGCCGCCTCGGCCTGCGGCGCCTGCGCGCCGCTCCGTGTTCGACGATTACATCGTCTGTCTTGAGGACGGAAAGAAGTTCAAGTCGCTCAAGCGCCATTTGCGCACGCAATACGGCATGACGCCGGAGCGCTACCGCGAGAAATGGGGCCTGCCGCCCGACTATCCGATGGTCGCGCCCAATTACGCGAAAAAGCGCTCGCAGCTTGCGCGCAACATGGGCCTCGGCCAGCAGAAGAAGGCGCAGCGCCCGCGCTAGGGGGCGCCTTCGCGCGGGGGCTGCGGCCGGGGCGCGAACAGGGCCTCCGCTTGCGCGCGCAAGGCTTGCCGCGCGTTGACGCGCGGGCGCTCTTTTGCCCGAGGGACGTGCTCCGGTGCGCTCTCGCGCCCGGTCGCCAGACGCCATTCGCGCGCAAGCGCGTTATGGGCGTCGAGGTCGTAGCCGGAGCGTCCTGCGGCGGCGAGCCGGCGCTGGGCGCGCAGCGCCCGGGCGATGGCGCGCAGGCGTTCGGGCAGGGGCTTTTCGGGCGCAGGTTTTTCGCACGCAAGTTTTTCCGGGGAGCGTTTTTCGGGAAAGGCCTGCGCGGGCGGGTGCGTCTTGGGTGGCAAGTTCATAAGATTTTTTTCTTAAAAATGATCGCGAGGATCGACGGCCCCATTATCGACCGGGCCGAAGGAACGGTTGAAAACAGAGAAAAGCGAGCGTTTCCAATCGCCGTCAGGGTGCAGGAATATTTTCTTGCAATCCGCTGCGCCAAAGTCCAGCCTGAGCCGCCGGAACAGTCCGGCTCATGTTGGAGGCCATCCATGTCCACGCGTATCGGTCATTCCGGGAGCGCCCGCGCTTCCGCCTCTACTCCCTTCTCTCCTGTGGCTTCGGCCTTTTCGCTGGCGGCGGGTCTGGCCTGCGTCCTTTCGGGGGCGAGCCCACGCCAGCTCGTCGGGCGCAACCGGCGCCGGCGTCTTGCCGGGGCGCGCGCGCAGGCCCTTTATCTCGGCCATGTCGGGCTTGGCGTGCCGCTGGTCCATGCGGCCGGCGCGCTGGGGCGCGACCGCGCGAGCGCCCGTCGGGCCTGCGCGCGCATTGAAACCTTGCGCGATGCGCCCGGCGTCGATCACGCCTTCGCCTGTCTTGAGGGCGCGTTGCGCGCCTTGCGCGAACGTCTTCACGACATCGCCGGGGAGGGCCGGCCATGAAGACGCGCGTCGATCCTTCGATCTCCCGCGACGCGTCCGCCGCGCGCGAGGGGCTTTCGCGCGCCGCCCTGCGTTTGTTGCGGCGTCTGGAGGCGCCCGACTCCTATGCGTTCCGCGATGGCGAGGCGTGGGTCGTGGCCATCGCCCGCAATGGCGCGAGCCTGCGCGCGGGCGGGGCGGATGAGGCCAGCGCGCAGGCGCTTCTCGCGCAGGGACTCGCAAGCCTCGATGCGCCGGCCGCATCCGGGCGCGCGCGGCTGCGCGCCAACGAGGCCGGGCTCGCCTTTCTGCGCCGCCTCGACGCGGAGCCCGATCAGGCCTTCCTCGCCCAGCATGCGGTGTTGGAACGCCGCAGCGTGGAGGGCGAGGCGCGTCTGGTGGATGCGCAGGAAAGCCCGCTCGCATGGCTTGCGCGACGCAAGCTCGTGGACGCCGCCAGTTTCGAGGCGGGCGAACGTTTGCGCAGCGACATGGAGGCCGCGCGCATGCTGCCGTGCACCACGCTCGACTGGTCGCGCGTGGGCGGGCGCGCGCCCCGCAGGGCGGACGGCCTGCATGTCGCCGAAATGACTCTGGCCGCGCGTCAGCGCGTCGCGCGCGCGCTCGATGCGGTGGGGCCTGACCTGTCAGGCCTGCTCATCGACGTCTGCGGTTTTCTGAAAGGGCTCGAAACGGTGGAGGGCGAACGCGGATGGCCGCGCCGCTCCGGCAAGGTCGCGCTCGGTCTCGCGCTCGCCGCCCTTGCGCGCCATTACGGCCTTGGCGCCGCGCAGGGGCCCGCCCATGGCCGCCTGCGCCATTGGGGCGCGCAGGTTTACCGGCCTTTGATAGATGGGGCGGGCGCCGGCGAGGCTTAGGCCGCTCGCCTAGCCCGCTTGCGCGGCGCGCGCGTCGCGGCGGATGCGCTCCACCATGGAGCGCACGCCGTTCGAGCGTTGCGGCGTGAGATGTTCGGTGAGCCCGAGCTTTTCGAACGCGCCCAGCGCGTCCACGTCAAGGATCTCGCGCGCCGTGCGGCCGGAATAGAGCGACAGCAGGATGGCGATCAGCCCGCGCACGATGTGGGCGTCGCTGTCGGCTTCGAATGTGAGCACGGGTTCGCCGCCCTCGCGCGCCACGCGCGTCTCCAGCCAGACCTGGCTCGCGCAGCCGCGCACGCGGTTGTCTTCCGTCTTCGCGCTCTCCGGCAGGCCGGGCAGGGCGCGACCCAGTTCGATCACGTAGCGATAGCGCTCTTCCCAATCGTCGATGAGCGCGAAATCGTCGAGCAGGTCTTGCAGCGTCTGGTGCGGCGTCATGGCCCGCATATAGGGGCGCGGCCCCGCAGGGGCCAGCGAAATCGTTCAGCTGCGCGCCGCGGGCGCCTGCGCGTCGCGCGGCCTTTGCGGACGCCGCGTCTCGGCCTGCTCGACCGTGGCTTTCCCACTTGCTTTCCCGCTCGGCGCTTGACCGCCTGAGGATTGCCCGCCCGAGGATTGCCCGCCCGCTGCGGGCTTGCGCGTCTCTTGCTTCGGCTCGCGCCGGTTCGCCTGCGTCTTGTCGCCGGGGCGCGGACCCGCGGCGGCGTCGAGGTTTTGCGCGGCCTGCGCCGCCCTGGCGCATTCGCCGGGCGCCTTCACGCACAGGCGGGCGGGATCGTCCGGCATGTGCTCCACCACCGCCGCCGCGCCCTGCAGGACGGCGCCGGTGAACAGGGCCGCGCGCGCCGCCGCCTCCCTGCGCTCGTCGCCGGGATCGGCAGGCGCATAGACGAACACAAGACCCAACCAGAACGCGCTGCGCATGAGGAACATCGACGCCACTCCATCGGCCAGTCGCCATCATGGCGCCTGCATCCTGATCTTCCGCCAAACTCTTCGCTCGCATTCGCACGACGAAGGAAAGGATTCCTTCACCTTGTTGGGCCGCGAAGGGAAACAAGTTCTAAACCATTCCGCTAAAAAGCTGGGCGCACGGGCCTCCGTCGGGGCGAAAAAGCCAGTGTTTTCCAAGGCGTCGGCAAAAGGTTTAGGGTTCGCTTAAGGCGCGTCCTCCAATTTGCGCGAAGGGCCCCTTCCGGGCCGCGTGGATTGCAGCGTGACCGCCATCGAGAGATTGAAAGCCCTGCCCGAAAGCCTCGTTCATGCGAGCGTGCGCGGCCCCCTCGACGTGCGCCGTCATGCGGCCTTCATCGGCCTGCGCCTGTGCATGGGCGCGGCCGCGCTGGTGGGCGTGACTCTCTGGCTCGCCGTGGGCGGCGTGGAGGGCGCGGCGCAGGCCGGCGCGCTCGCCTTCGCCTGCGCGCCCCTCATCGCGCTGATCCTGGCTTCGCGGCGCGGGGATCTCGTCGCCGCCTCTCTGGCGGGCCTCGCCGGCCTCGCCGGCTTCTCCCTGTGCCTCGCCGCCGCTGAGCCCGTCTATGCGCCCGCCGCTCTGGCTCTTCTTCTGCTTGCGCCGTTCGAGGCGGCGCTGGCCGACGCGCCGCGTCTCATCTGGGGCGGGCTTGGGCTCGCGCTCGCAGCTCTCGTCGCTGGATGGAGCCTCGCCGGCCTCGGCCAGACAGGTCCCGGCTGGCTCGCCTTGCTTGCGGGCGCGCTCGTCATGGCTGCGGCCGCCAGCCGCGTGATTGCGCGCATGGCCGGCGCCGCGCGTCGCGCGCAGGAGGCGCAGGCCGCTCGTTGCGACGCGCTCGTCGAGACGCTCGATGGATGGCTTCTTCACACTGACCGCACGGGCGCTGTTCTGCGCGCGCAGGGCGCGGGCGTCGAGGCGTTGCGCCTGAATGCGCGCGACGCCATGGGCCGCGGCCTGTTCGAACGCATTCACGTGGGCGACCGGCCCGCCTTTCTGAAAGCCGTCTCGGACGCGGCCGCCGGCGGAACGCTTGCGCGCGCGACCTTGCGCGTGCGCGCGGGCGCGCAACATGCGCCGGATGCTGTCAGCGCGCCGCCCGCCTTCGTGTGGACTGAACTGCGCGCAAGCCCGCTTGCCGATGCGCAAGGCGAGGCCCTGTGCGTGCTGCGCGACGCAAGCGAGCGCATGGAGCGCGAAGACGCCGTCGCGCAGGCGCGCGCGCAATCCCTGCAGGCCGATCGCGCGAGAGATCGTTTCCTCGCCACCATCAGCCATGAGCTGCGCACGCCGCTCAACGCCATCATCGGCTTTTCCGAAATGCTCGCCAGCGAGCGGCTTGCGCCGGCTGATCCCGCGCGCGGGCGCGAATACGCGCAGGTGATCAACGAATCCGGCCACCATCTTCTGTCGGTGGTCAACGCCATTCTCGACGTGTCGAAAATGGAGGCGGGCGCTTTCGCGCTCGCGCCCGAGCCCGTCGCCATCGCGCCGGTCGTGGACCAGTGCTGCGACATGGTGCGGCTGAAGGCGCAGGAGAAGGGCGTGGAGATCGCGCGCGACATTCCCGCCGATCTTCCTGAAATCGTCGCCGACCGTCGCGCGGTGAAGCAGATCCTGATCAATCTCGTCTCCAACGCGCTGAAGTTCACGCCCGCCAATGGCCGCGTGGTCGTGCGCGCGCGTCCTGAAGGCGCCTCGCTCACGCTCAGCGTGATCGATACGGGCGTGGGCGTGGAGGCGCGCGACCTCGATCGGCTCGGGGCGCCTTTCTTCCAGGCGCAGGGCGATTATGATCGTCGCCATGAAGGCGCCGGGCTTGGGCTTTCGGTGGTGCGCGGACTTGTGGGCCTGCATGGCGGAACCATGCGCTTTGAAAGCGCGCCCGGAGAGGGCGCCCTGTGCCTCGTGAAACTCCCGCTCGACTGCAGCGTCGTTCCAGAGACGGCGCGGCGCGCGCAGGCGCCGATCGAAACGCTCGCCCGCGGCCCTTCGGCCATGCGACAGGCGAGACCGCAGGGCGCTCATATGAGCGTGCAAGAGAGGAAGAAAGCAATTGCGTGACAGCGACAGCATGGACCGGGACTTCCACGCGCTGGAGGGAACGCCCCCGCCGCGTGTGCGACGGCCTGCGGGCGCGCGCGCGAAAGCGCCCAAGCCATCCGCCCTGCGCCGCTTCCTGATCGCGCCGCTCACCACCGGCCTCGCCACAGCCTTTTTCGCCTGCGTGCGCCGGCCGGGCCGCGCACTTGTGAGCCTCGCCGCGCTCGGCGTCGGCCTCGGCGTCATCGCCAACGCGCTTTATCTGCAACCGGGCCGCCATCCCGCGCCCCTGTTCGCCGGCGCCGGCGCCGGCGACGCCGCGCGCGCCGCGCAACAAGCGCAGGCCGCCGCCAATCCGCACGCCTCATCGGGCGTGCTCGCGAGCAGCGCGCCCGTTGCGCTGCCGCCGATATCGACCCAGCGCGCGCAGCAGCGCGCCAATGCGCCGCTCGATCCGCAACCGATGACGTCCGCGCCCGCTGCGCTTCAGCCGACGCAGACCGCATCGACGCCCCCCTCGCAGCCGCGTCCGCAAACGAACGCGCAATCGAACGCGCAAACGAATGCGCAGTCCAACGTCCAAGCGCAAGCCAACGCCGCGCAGGCGCGAGCGCCGCAAGCAAAGCCCGTCGATCCGATCGGCGCGCTCATTCGCGGCGATGCGCCCGCGGTCGTGAACGCCTCTCTTCAGCCCACCGTCGTCGGCGCTGCGGATCCCTTGCAGTCGCGCCGCATTCTCGCGACCCAGCGCGCGCTCGACAGGCTTGGTTTCCAGGTCGCCTCCGACGGCGTGCTTGGGCCGGGCACGCGCGCGGCCATCCAGCGTTTCGAGCGCGAGCGCGATCTGCCGGTGACGGGCGATCTGTCGCCGCGCACCTTGCGTGCGCTCGCCGCGCGCTCGGGCGTGCCGATTCCCTGAACCATGCGCCTGCGCGCCGACATATTCGTTTCAGCCCTCATCCGCCGTTGCGAGGTGGAAGGCGCCTATGCGGCCATGCGCAAGCGGGGCGCGGCGGAATCGGGCGCGATCTTCGTCGTCGTCGACCGGCTTGATGGGAGCGTGGCGGTCTTTGGACCCGCGCCGCAGACGTTGGCCGCAGAGACAGGCATGCGCCGTTTCGCGCGCCTGCATGACGAAGAATGGATCGAGCCTGCGCGCGCGCAGGAATTGCTGCGCCGCGAGACGAAGTTTGATTCCGATCTTTGGATCGTGGATGTCGAGGATCGCGCGGGACGCTGCTTCCTCGACCTCGCGGAAGACTAGCTAGCCCCGCCGCAGAAGCACCGCCGCTTTCGGACGTTCGCGCGCTGGCGCAGGCGCCTTGGCGTTCGCCTGCGTCTGCGTCTGCGTGGCGGCGCGCATGCCGCGCGCGCTCTCCACAGGCCGTTCCCGCGCGCCCCACAGCGCCGCGCGCACATCCAGCGTATAGGCTTTCGGCAAGGCGGGATGCGCGGGCGCCTGCGGCGCGCTCTCGTCCTCATGCGCGATGGTCACGACGGGCTCAGCCTTTTCGGCCTTCTCGGTCACGTCGGCTTCGTCGATCTGGCGCTGGATCTTGTGGCCGGTGGCGGCTTCAAGCAGGTCCACCGCTGCGGCGGGCGGCGTGTCGTGAACCGCGTCAGACAGGGCGCGCACGCGCGCATAGGAATGGGCGATGGGCGGCTCGCAGCACAGGAACACGCGCACAGCATACTGTTTGGAGCATCCGAGCGCGCACAAGAGCAGCGCGAGCGGTTCGCCGCCCGCGTCCCTTGTGAGCGTCTCCACCTGGCCCTTCTCCCAGCCGATGGCGCCTGCGATGCGTTGGTTGAAGGCGTCCCAGCGCCGCTCCTGCGCCGCCTCGTGCAGGTCCTTCGCGAGGGCGTCGTCGCGGGTGAGGAAGCCCGGCGGCTTGCCCAGATGCGCCCGTCGCGCAGCCAGCAGAAGGCGCGCGCGCTCCAGTCCCGATGCGCGGATGAAATCGTCGGGCGCGACGAGCGCTTCCTCGGCGCGCGCGGAGAATTTCGCAAGCAGGGGCGCGTCCTGCCGCGTGAACATGGCGATGCGTTCGATCGCGCTGCGCGAGAACGTGGCGTGTTGATTCGCGGCCAGCGCCTCCAGCACGGCTGGTTCGCGCCGCATCACGAGGGCTTCGGTGATGTCGCCGCCGATGTCGCGACGTCGCGCCAGCGCCAGCGCCGCCTCAGGGTCAGCGCCGCGGGCGAAGCCCATCTGGTCGGAGAGGGGAAGATTGACCGCATGTTCGGCGATTGCGCGCGCGCATGATTTGTCCGTGCGCGCGAGCGCAGCGAGCACGCTGGGAGGCGCATGGGCGTGTCGCGCAAGCCGGGAAGCCACGTAAATCAGCGTGCCGGCGTCGGCTTGCGGAATCATGCGCAGGGCGAGTTCGCGATAACGCGCGAGCTCTTCCTCATCGGGCTCCGCGCGCAGGCTCAAAAGGTCCGTGAGCGCGCGCAGCACGCTCGGCTTGGCGGAGAAATTGGGATCGGAGAGCTGGGACGCGGAAACGGCGTAGCTTTCAAACGCGGCGGCGCGAGCTGCAATGTTCTGCATGGATGGCTTCCGCTCATAAAAAATCGCGTGCGAACCCTATCGGGAGTTTGTTGACGGTCCGTTAACCATGTTGTCCAGTAATGCGGTCGAGCCCGCGTTTGGCGGGCGGGGCTGGAGACCTTTGCATGAGTCGTGTGGTGCCGTTACCCATCCGGGGACGCCGGTCGCCGTCGCGCGGTCCTCGGCGCGAAACGCCGGCGGAGATCCTGTTCTTCACGGGCGTGCGTTATGAATGCCATGGCGCGCAGGAAGAAGCCTCCGCCCTGCGCCCGCGCGCGTCGCGCCGTCGTCGTCCGGCGAACTCCCAGAAGCGGGCCTGAGTCCCGCGCGCGCATGCGCCGTTCGCATGCGCCTCAACGCTTGTCTGCGCGCGGCTGAACGCGCGTGGCCCCCGTATGCGCGCCCCGCGCTCGCGAATTAGCGCCGCATATCCTCGCCCGCGCATGTCGCCAGCGCCGTCCGCCTGCGCGCCGCCTCCATGTCCGCCTCGTCGAGCGCGAGGCTTCCCGCCAGAATGAAACCTTCAAGCTCCGGCGCCGTCAGCCGCAGCTCCTGCGTCGCCTCGTCGTCGGGGTCTTGCGCCTCAACTTCTTCGCGCTGAAGCGGCGTGACGAGCAGAATGTCGATTCGTCCGCGCCAGGCGCCGCGATCGGTGGTGGCGTAGAAGGTCGCGCCCTGCCGGTCGTGAAAAGAGAGCAGCAGCAGACCGTCGAACGCGGAGAGATCGACGCGCACGCGCACCGGACCCTGCGAAAGGTCGAAGCGGCAGACCGCCCGCGCGAGCATTGGATCCTGCCGCGGCAGGATCTCCGCGCCCGGCGCAGGCCGGGGCAGGGGCGTGAAGGCGTTGGGCGCCGGCGCCGCCTGCGCAATGCGCGCATAGGCGTCGCGCGCGGCGAGCTGGGGAATGGCGAGCACGCTCGACAGATGCACGGCGCCGGCGACGAAGGCCACGCCCACCGCATGAAGGAGAAAGACCATCCATCTTTCGTCGCCGGAGGATGAGACGCGCGCGCCTTTCATGCGCAGCCTTCCCGGCGCAGGCTCGGCATGGCTCCGCGCCCTGCGGATGCGGGCTGCGCGCTCGCCGGCGTGTCATAGAGGCGCAGGGCCAGCGTGAACGCGCCTTCGCGCGGCAGGGCGAGCCAATTGCCCGCGCGCGCATGCCGCGAGGCCACGATTTCGAAACGGCCCCGCTCGTCGCGCACGATCTGCGCGGAGGTGAGCGCGGGCCGTTCGTTGGGGAGGGCCGTCAACCGGCCTTTCGCGTCGAGCGGCGTCAGGGTCCAGAAGCGCGCAGGCGGCGTCGGGCCTGCGATGGCGTAATCGCAACGCGCGTCGAGCGGCGCGCCGGTCTCGTCGACGCTTGCGAAAAAGGCGAGCCCTTCGCCTGGCGCCATCGGAACCTCGCCGCTGCGCGCGCGCCCGGCGCGCGTATAGGGATCCGCGTCGACGAGGGCGGCTCTGGGCGCGGCGCGCCAGGGCCCGGCCTCCACCGTCTCGAAGGAGACGCCCCGCTCCAGCGCGCTTCCGGTGGCGAGAAGGCCAAGGCACGCGCCGGCGAGCGCAACGAGGGCTGTTCTGACGATCAGGAGCAAGAGCAAGGCCCATTTCGGCGAGGCGCAGAGCGAGAAATCGCATCCCGCGCGCCCGCGCGCAAGGGGCTGCGCCCAAGCCGGCGCGAAGCTGTTGGGCGCAAAGCCCTTCGCCCGGCGCGCGCATTCAGGCTTGGCCTGCGGGCCCGCCCGTCCTATGACGCGGTGAGGGAGACGACGCGGAGGAAGACGATGCGCAGAAGATTTTCGCTCATGGCGCTTGCGGCGGCGGCCGCCGCGGCGCTCGCCTGCGGCCAGGTGCAGGCGCAGGCGCAGGCGCAGGCGCAGGACGCAGCCGCTTTCTACAAGGGCAAGACCGTGCGCTTCGTGGTGGGCGTGGGCGTGGGTGGCGGGTTCGACGCCTATGCGCGCATGATCGCGCCTTATCTGGGCCGCAACCTCGATGCGACCGTGGTGGTGGAGAACCAGCTCGGCGCCGGCGGGCTCGTCGCGCTCAACCGCATCTCCACCGCCCAGCCCGACGGGCTGCAATTGATGATCGTCAACGGCACGCCGGCCGCGCTCGGCCAGCTGCTCGACCAGCAGAACGTGCGCTACGATCTCACCAAGCTCGAACATCTGGGCGTGATCGCCGCCTATCCCTGGATCTGGCTCGTGCGCAAGGATTCGCAGGTCGCCAGCGTCGCGGATGCGCAAAAGCCCGACGCGCGCCTGCGCTGGGGCGGCGTGGGCCCCACGGACGGGCCCGCCGACGGCGCCAACATCACCTGCCATGCGCTGAAGCTGAATTGCCAGATCGTGCTCGGCTACAAGGGCAGCGCGGACATCGCGCTCGCCATGGAGCGCGGCGAGATGGACGCGCTCTACGTCTCCGACAGCTCCGCCGCCCAATATGTGAAGAGCGGCGCCGCGCGCGCCGTCGCGGCCATGGGCGACAAGCGCTCCAAGCTTCTGCCCGACACGCCCACCGTGTTCGAACAGGCGAAGCTCGACGACGAACAGCGCTGGTGGCTTGAGTTTCGGATGAGCATCAACGATCTCGGCCGCATTCTTGTGACGACGCCGGGCGTGCCCGCCGATCGGCTCGCCTTCCTGCGCGAGGCGGTGAAGAAAACGCTCACCGATCCCGCGTTGATCGCCGAGGGCGAGAAGACCGAACGCTTCGTCGATTTTCAGGAGCCCGAGGTCGCGCGCAATCTCGCCGTGAAGGCGTTGGGCGGCGCCACGCCCGAAATGCGCGAGAAAGTGCGCAAGGTGGTTCTGCCGAACCAGTGAGGCGGCGCGCGCCTCATCCTTTCAGGTCGGCGAGGAGATCGGGCGCGGGGTCTTGCGCCCAGCGCGCAAGCAGGGCCCGCACGCTGGCGGGATCAGGCAGGCGGAAAGTCGCGGCCGAGGGGCGCGGCCCCACGTTCACGCTCACGCCGCCGCGCGCGTTGACGATGCGGATCGCGTCCTCGTCCGTCGCGTCGTCGCCGAAGAAGATCGGCGCGCGTCCGCGATAGGCGGGCTGCGCGAGCAACGCCTCCACCGCGCGGCCCTTGTCGGCATGGGCGGGGAGGATCTCCGCCACCGCCTTGCCCCTTTGCAGGCGCCAGTCGGCGCCCAACCCCGCGACGATCTCCTCCAGCGCGTCGGACAGCGCGGCGCCCGCCCCAGGCGCGAGGCGCCAATGGGCAGCGATCGTGCAGCCCTTGTCCTCGACGAAAGCGCCGGGCCAGGCGATGAGGCGCTTGCTGAGACTGGCCGCGGCCGCGCGCAGCTTGTCGCGATCCACCTGTGGGCGATCCAGCATCCGTCCGCCGGCGCGGATCTCCAGTCCGTGCAATCCGCCCGCATCGAAGACATGCGGCGCGAGGAAGGCGTCGAGCGTCGCAATGCGTCGTCCGCTCACCAGCGCGAAGGCGCCGGCGAAACGCGCGCGCAAGGCCGCAAGCGCAGGCGCAAGGCCCGCGTCAACCTGCACCGCGTCAGGCGTGGGCGCGATGTCGACGAGCGTGCCGTCGAAATCCAGAAACAGCGCATGGCCGGCGAAGGCGCCGTCGAGATGGGGCTGCATGAAGGCTCCGGTCTTCAGACAAGACGCGCGAGCCCGCGCTTGCGTTCGCAAGCATCCGCATCCGCATCCGCGTCTGCGTCCGCGCTTGCGTCACGCTTTGTGCGCTGATCAGCGCACCAGGCCCTTTGCGGGGCCAAGCTGCACGGAGGAGCGCGCGGAGGGCGCGCCGATGGAGCTTGTGTAGGCTTCGCCCGCGTTCAGGCTTGCGGCGCCTGTGCGCATGAGGCTTTCGATTCCAGCGAGGGTCTCGGCAGAGCGGCGCGACAGCGTCTCAGGCTTCTGCGGCCGGCCCATCACGGCGTGGCCGGCTTGCGGGATTGAGGCCACGGGCGTGGCGTCGCGCAAGGGCGCGCCGACGCCAAAGGGGTTTTTGAGTTCGACGCCTTGATGCGCGAACTCCATCACCTCGCGCCAGGTGCGCGCGGGCAGGGAGCCGCCCGTCATGTTGCGCATGGAGCTTGAATCGTCATTGCCGAACCAGACGGCGGCGACGAAATTGCCCGTGTAGCCGTTGAACCAGGCGTCCTTGTAGGAATTGGTCGTGCCGGTCTTGCCGGCCGCCTGCACGCCCGGCAGCATGGCCGCGCGCGCGGTGCCCGCGTTCACCACTTCCTTCATCATATTGTTGAGCGCGGCGATACGGTCGGCGGAGACGATCTGATCGGACGGCGCGCCGTCGCGATCCTGCCGGTAGATCGCCTCGCCGGTGGAATTGCGCACCTCCACCGCCGCGTAGGGCTGCGCGCGCCTGCCGCCGTTGGCCATGACCGCATAGGCGGCCGCCATGTCGATCACCTTCACCTCCGCCGCGCCCAGCGGCAGCGAGACGGTGTCGACGAGCGGCGTGTTGATGACGCCCATCCTGCGCGCGAGCTCCACCACTTTCGCGCGTCCGAGCGCATGGATGCGCGCCTGATGGTGGCTGGCTCCGCGCGGCCAATAGGCCTCGCCCACTTTCAGCGTGATCCAGACGGCGGCGGTGTTGAGCGAGCGTTGCAGCGCGCCGGTCATGGTCATGCGGCCCGCCGAGGCGCCGCCGTAATTGCCGGGGCACCAATTGCCGATGCAAATGCCCGCGCCCTCGACCATGGACTGGGGATCGAACCGCCCCGTCTCCAGCGCGGCGAGATAGACGAAGGGCTTGAAGGAGGAGCCGGGCTGGCGCGCGGCGTCGGTCGCGCGGTTGAACTGGCTCTGTCCGTAATCGCGCCCGCCCACCATGGCGCGCACGGCGCCATTGGGCTCCATCACCACGAGGGCGCCCTGATCGGCGTCGAACTGGCGGCCGAACTGGCGCAACGCGTCTTCGATCGCCGCATTGGAGCGGCGTTGCAGGGCGGGGTCGAGCGCGGTGCGCACGGTGAGCACGCGATCGGCGCCGAGCTTGCCGGCGTCGCTGAGTTTCTTCACCTCCTCGAACGCCCAGTCGAGATACCAATCCGGCGCGGCCTCGCGCTTGCGGTCCACAGGCGTCGCGGGATTGCGTTGCGCCACGAAGGTCTGCGCCTCCGTGAGGAAGCCCGCCTGCACCATATTGTCGAGCACGTCGTTGGCGCGCGCGCGGGCCGCCGGCAGGTTGATGTGCGGCGCGTATTTCGACGGCGCCTTGAACAGGCCCGCGAGCATGGCCGCTTCCGCCAGCGTCACGTCGCGCACCGACTTGCCGAAGTAGAACTCCGCCGCCGCCTGAATGCCGAACGTGCCGCCGCCCATGTAGGCGCGATCAAGATAGAGCTTCAGGATCTCGGTCTTGGTGAGCCGCCGCTCAAGCCACAGCGCCAGGAAGACCTCGCGCACCTTACGGTCGATGGTGCGTTCATTGCTGAGGAACAGGTTCTTGGCGAGCTGCTGGGTGATGGTGGAGCCGCCCTGCACCACGCCGGAGGCGCGCGCGTTCACCGACAGCGCGCGCGCCGCGCCGATGGGATCGATGCCCCAGTGTTCATAGAAGCGGCGGTCTTCGGTGGCGAGAACGGCCTGCACAACGAAATCGGGAAACTGGCCGAGCGGAACGGAATCGTCGTGCTTGATGCCGCGATGGCCCGCGAGCTGGCCGTAGCGATCGAGAAAGGTGACGGCGAGGTCCTGCTTCTTCAGCCAGTCCTCGGATGTCTCGCGGAAGGCGAGCGTGGCGAGCGAGAGCATGACCGTCGCGCCCACGGCGCCCAGCGTGGTCGCCTCGCAGGCGAGTTCGACCGCGAGCTTGCGCGCCCCCGTCACGCGCCAGCGGCCCAGAAAGGCGGCGTAGGCCTCGAAAGCCTCGCGCATGCGTCGGCCGCCTTCGAAAAGGAAGGTGTCCGCCGCAGAATCGAAGCTGAGCAGCCGCCGCTTGAGGCGCCGCGCGAGACTGGAGTTTTGGAGACCTTCGAACACGATTTGGCCCCGTCGCCGAAGAGTGTGTCACCTTAACACGATGTTAACGCGCTTGACGACGACTGCTTCAAGCTTCATGCCGTTTTGCCTGTCCTGAATTGAAACGCGTGCGTCCCATGCCAGCATCCAAAAAGCCGCCCGAAACGAAACTTCCCTTTTGGCGTAAGCCTTTGGAGGCGATGACGCGAAAGGAGTGGGAATCTCTTTGCGACGGGTGCGGCCGTTGCTGCCTTGTGAAACTTGAGGACGAGGACACGGGCCGCATTTACTTCACCGACGTGACGTGTCGCCTGTTCGACTCCCAGTCGTGCCGCTGCAAGGATTATCCCGGTCGGCAGGCGAAGGCGCCCGATTGCGTCAAGCTCACTCCCAAGCGCGTGCGTGAAATTCCATGGCTGCCGCCGACCTGCGCCTATCGGCTCGTGGCGGAGGGCAAGGAACTTTTTCCCTGGCACCCGCTGATCTCCGGCTCGCCCGACAGCGTGCACAAGGCCGGCGTCTCCGTGCGTGGGCGCGCCGGGCCGAGCGAGGACGACATCGCCTTGCCCGACGTGCTTGATCGGATCGTGCGCTGGCCCGGCATGTCGCCGCGCGGGAAGAAGGCCGGCAAGGCGTGAGGGTTTTTCTTGTGCGCGTCCTCGCGCTTGGCGCTTGCTGGACCGCGCGCGTCCCCGCGCGCATGATGGACCGCGCCCCGCGCGATCTCACACGATGCGGTTGAGCCGCTCGACTTCCTGCGTCAGCTTGCGCGGGTCCTGTATGGTCGCCTTGCGCCCGTCGATCTCCACGCCCACGGATTTCAGCCGCGCGAAGGAGCGTGACAAGGTCTCCTGTTTCAGGCCGAGCGAGGCGGCGATCACGCCCTTTGTGTAGGGCAGGCGCGTCTCCACGGGCCCGTCCTCCTGCGGACACAGCGACAGCAGGAAGCGCAGCACGCGCTGATCGGCGGTCTGCGCCTTGAGCGCTTCGATCTCGTCCATCAGCGCCCAGATCTTGGCGGAGGATTCCGACAGGATGGCGAGGGCGAGCTCGGGCGCGTCGCGCGCGGCCTGCGCCACAATGTGCGCGGGCATGCGCACGATGCGCGTGGGGCCGGTGGCTTCCGCCGTGGTCGTGTGATTGTCGCCGAGCACCGCCACGGATTCCGCGATCGTCTCGCCGCGTCCGAAAATGTGGATGAGCGTCTCCTCGCCATTGGCGGCGGTGCGCGAGAGTTTCACATAGCCCTCAAGCACCACGATCACCCATTGCGCCTTCTCGCCCTGGCGCACGATGGTCTCGCCCTTCACATAGCGATCGAAGCGCACGGAATCAGCAAGCCGCGCGAATGTCGCATCCGACAGCGCCTTGAACAGCGGCAGCGAGCGCAACAGCGCCATGTCTTTCGCCTGCGGCGTCATCAGCCGTTCCTCGCCGCTCGTCTAGCCATTGCGTCGCGCCAGCAATGCGGCGGTCGCCTCATAGGCGAGGCGCGCGCGTTCCGCCGCCGGCAGATGCGCATGGCGCGCGGAGGGCGCCTCCACGCTCACGTCCACCTGCGGGCCGAGCGCGTCCAGCAATTCGTCGAGCCACAATGCGCCTTCGCCCGGCAGCAGACGCGCGGTGCGCGATTCCTTGCGCAATTCGTCTTCGCTTTTCGAGCCGCGCGCAGGCGCCGGCGGCGCGTCGCACAAATGCACGAGGGGAACCATGCCGGCCGCATGGCGCGCCACATCATCCGGCGACCCGCCCGAACGCGACAGATGCAGCGCATCCACCAGCGCGGCGGCGTTGGCGCGATCCGCCGCGCGCACGATCTCCATGGCTTCCGCGATCGTGCGGCAGGCGGAATAGGGATTGAACTCGATCAGCGCGCGAAGCCCGCAGGTCTCGGCGAGGTCGCACAGCGCGCGAAACGTCTCAAGGCGCCGCGGCGCGTCGTCGTCCTCCACCGGGCACACGACATAGCGGGCGCCGATGCGGTGGCTGAAAGCGAGCACGGGCGACAGCGCCTGCACATCCATATTGGGGCGCAGCGGGAAGACGCCGATCTCCAGAACGCCGAGGCCCGTGCGCGCAAGCGCGCCGGTGAGCGCGGCCTCGCGCTCCGGCAGGCCGACGATCTTCTGGTCGGTCGGCAGAAGCGGCTGCAGGCGCAGGCCGACATGGTCGAACCCGCCCGCATGGGCGGCGTCCACCTGGCCGACCGGCCCGGCGTCGAGAATGGTGAGGGCTGCGAGCGAGACAACGCCCATGATGCGTCCGGCTTGTTGATGCGGCTTTCGGAATGAGGTCGCTGAAGCCTTACGACGAAATGCCCGCCGGGGGAATGAGCGCGGCGGCCGGCAGAGGGGAGAGTGCGCCGAAACGGACAGGCGTGCGAGGACGATTTTCCAGTTTTATGATTTTATTCCTTGACACCGGCGCGCTGCTCCTGTAGGTTCAGCTCATGCTCCAGAAATGGGCGCCGGGGAGACTTCCCCGAACCGCTGGAGCGGAAAGCCCCCCATGACCAAATCTCCCTCCCGCGCTGCGCTCGCCAGCGCGCGTCAGCGCTATGACGCGGGCGAGCCCGTCGCTGGACTCGCCGCCGCGCTGGGCCTGAGCGCGGACGCGTTTCGTCGGCTGCGGCGCAAACAGGGCTGGCCCTTGCGGCCATCCCCCATCCGGCGGGCGTAACCAGCGCCGCAAGAGCAACAGCAAGAGCAACAGCAAGAGCAGCCGCAACAAGCGCAGCGACAAACGCAGCAAGAGCCGAAACAAGAGGCGCAGCGGGAGCAGGCGCCGCCGCGCGCCGCCAGCCCGCCTGCGGCGGTCGATCTCGACGCCCTGCGCGCGCGGCTGGAGCGCGCCCTGCAAAGCGAGCTTGCGGCGGTGGAGCGTCGTCTCACCAGCGCCGACCCCGCCGAGCCCGGCGAGCGCAATGCGCGCGCGCTTGCAAGCCTCGTGAAGACATTCGCGGAATTGCGGCGCCTCGCCGCGCCTGTCCGCCCCAAAACCGGAGCGGAACATGACAGGCCAGCGGACGCGACGGGGCGAGACGTCGCAGCCTTGCGCGCGGAGCTTGCGCGACGGCTTGCAGGCCTTGAGGGCGAAGAACGCGGCGGATGATTTCATCGCCACGCTAAGCGGCGGCGAGCTGGAGACCGTGCTCGACGATTGGTCGATGCAGGCGCGCGCCGACCAATGGCCGCCGCACCGGGCCGCCGACGGCGCGCCCTGGTTCATCTGGCTCGTGCTGGGCGGACGCGGCGCCGGCAAGACGCGCACCGGCGCCCAATGGGTGCGCGGGCTAGCGCTCGGCGAACCGGGCTTTTCCGACAAGCCCGTGGGGCGCATCGCGCTTGTGGGCGAGACGGCCGCCGACGTGCGCGACGTGATGATCGAAGGCGTCTCGGGGATTCTCGCCGCCCATGCGCGCGACGAACGCCCCGTCTGGGAGCCCTCGCGCCGCAGGCTCGAATGGCCCAATGGCGCCATCGCGCAGGACTTTTCGGCGGAGGATCCCGAAAGCCTACGCGGGCCCCAGTTCGAATGCGCATGGCTCGACGAATTCGCCAAATGGCGGCGCGCGCAGGAGACGTTCGACATGTTGCAGTTCGGCCTGCGGCTCGGCGCGCGTCCGCGCCAGCTCATCACCACAACGCCCAAACCCTCGCCGCTGCTCGCCCGCCTCATGGCGGACAAGCGCACCGCGCTCACTCGCGCCTCCACTTACGCCAACGCCGCCCATCTCGCCCCCGCCTTCATCGAGACGATCGTGGGCCGCTACGCCGGCACGCGGCTCGGCCGGCAGGAGCTGGAATGCGAGATCGTGGAGGAGGGCGGCGACGCCCTGTGGACGCGCGCGATGATCGAGGCCGCGCGCGTGGACAAGGCGCCCCCTCTGCGCCGCGTGGTCGTGGCGGTGGATCCGCCCGCCTCCTCGTCGGGACGCGCAGACAAATGCGGCCTCGTGGCCGCCGGGCTCGACAAGGATGGTTATCTCTATGTGCTCGAGGATTCATCCCTGCCTGCGGCGAGGCCCGCCAAATGGGCCCGCGCCGCCGCCGCCTGCGCGCATCGCCATGAGGCCGATTGCATCGTGGCGGAGGTCAACCAGGGCGGCGAAATGGTCGCCGCCGTGATCGGCGAGGCCGACCCCGGCCTCATCGTGAAACAGGTGCGCGCCACCCGCGGCAAATATCTGCGCGCCGCCCCCGTCGCGCAATTGTATGAGCAGGGACGCGTGCGCCATGTGGGCGCCTTTCCCGCGCTTGAAGACGAAATGTGCGCCTTCGGCCCCGACGGTCTGCCCGGCCGGCGCAGCCCCGACCGACTCGACGCGCTTGTGTGGGCGCTCACCGCGCTCGCCCTCGCCCGTCGCGCGCCCGAGCCGCATGTGCGGCGCGTCTAGCCGACCTCTGCGCCGTTCCTGCGCGTCTTCTTCGCCTCTCGCATTCGGAAAGCAACATGCCATCCTTTCTCGCGCGTCTGTTCGCTACCTCCGCGCCTGCGCGGCCTGAGCAAACCAAGACCATCGCCCCAGCGCTTTTCGCCTTGCATGCGCTCGCCCAGCCCCGCTGGACCCTGCGCAATGGCGCGGAGCTGATCCGCGAAGGCTATGAGCGCAACGCCGTCGTCTATCGCTGCGTGCGCATGATCGCGGAGAACGCCGCCTGCGTTCCCTGGCTCGTCTATGCGGGCGAGACGGAGGCGCCAAATCATCCGCTCGCGCGCCTCATCGCGCAGCCCAATGCGCAGGAGGCCTGGCCCGCCTTTCTCGAAGGCGTGTTCAGCGACCTCATGCTGTTCGGCGATTCCTATGTGCAGGCGACCTTGATTGACGGCGCCCCGCGCGCGCTCTATCGCCTGCGGCCCGACCGCATGAGCGTGGTCGCCGCGGTGAATGGCTGGCCCCGCGCCTATGAATATCGCGTGGGCGGCGAGGTCACGCGCTATTCCATGGAGCAGGGCGGTCAGGCGCCGATCCTTCATCTGCGCTGCTTCCATCCGCTCGACGATCATTACGGCCTCGCGCCCCTCGCCGCCGCGCAAACGCCGCTTGACGTGCACAACGCCGCCGACGCCTGGTGCAAGGCGCTGCTCGACAATTCCGCGCGCCCCTCCGGCGCCCTTGTCTATGCGGGCTCCGCCGGTGCGCTGACGGAAGAACAATTCACGCGGCTCAAGAGCGAGCTTGATGAAAACTTCTCCGGCGCACGCAACGCCGGCCGCCCGCTGCTGCTGGAAGGCGGGCTCGACTGGAAGCCCCTGTCGCTCTCGCCCAAGGACATGGATTTCGCCCGCGCCAAACACGACGCCGCGCGCGAGATCGCGCTCGCCTTCGGCGTGCCGCCGCTTCTGCTCGGCCTGCCCGGCGACAACACCCACGCCAATTTTCAGGAGGCCAACCGCGCCTTCTGGCGCCAGACCATCATCCCCCTCGTGCGGCGCACGCAGAAGAGTTTCGAAACCTGGCTCACGGCGAGCTTCCCGCAAGCGCGGCTCGAGGCTGATCTCGACGGGCTCGACGCCCTCGCCAGCGAGCGCGAAAGCGAATGGCGCCGCGTGGGCGCCGCCTCCTTCCTCAGCGACGACGAGAAACGCGCCGCGCTCGGATATGGCGCGCTCGCGCGCAAGCATGCGCCCGATCAGTCAGGTGATGAATAGGGCCGCTGGACGCTGACCGGCGCGGCTGACGCAAACGAGAACGGCACGGGGCTGATAACTTCAGCTTCACTTTTGGAGGATTGTGAGGAACAATGGGAGACCGCGGAAAGAAAGGGCGCCGAAGAGCTCGCTAAGCCGGTGCGCCATGGGCATCGTGTCGCAAGCGTGCGGAGGCAATGCGGTGAAAAGCGAAAACGAAGCGCGCATGCGCGCAGCCGGCCAGAGCCACCATCGATTCCTCGACGCATTTTATGGTGCGGCGCGTCATCGTGACGAACCGCGCATGCGCGCGGCTCTGGAGGCCCTTCGGCGGGACGAGCCGGAAAATGTGTTGAAGCACAGGCTCTTCGAAGCTGAAATTGAGAAATGGATGCGTCGCGCAGATCAGGCTCGCGCCATTCTGGACGACGTCATTTCATCCGGCATGGACCAGGAGGACCATGCCCGCCGCGACCGCGCTGCGCTCGCGTTGCGCATCGGCGATTATGCAAGCGCGCTGGTCGATATTGAGATCGCTCTGCGCAACAAATCGCAGATCGGATTGGCCTTCGAGCCGGATATGCTGTTCCGGCGCGCCACGGCGCTGGCGGAATTGGGCGATCGTGCTTTCGAGGTCGCCGTGGAGAGCCTGCCGGACAGGCGTTTCTACGTGCCCGGCCGCCTCCTGACGCCTGACGACCTGCGTGAGATTTACGCCGCGCGCCAAGCCGCGCGCAAAGCTGAACGCGAACAGGGCGGCGCCTCTTAGGACATAAGGAAAGCCGATGGGCGAGGTCGCGCACACATTCGTTGAGCGCGGCGATCTCGCGCATCTGGCGCTCTTTTTATGGGCGAGCGGGGCGTCGGGCCTTCTGGTCTTCGCCTTGCGCGAGCTTGCAAGCGCCAACCGGCGATTTGATGGGTTCGTGCGCGAACTTGCACGATTCAACCGAAAGAATGGAGGCGATGGATGGTCGGCCTGATCTACGGCCTTGGCGCGCGCGCCCGCAAACGCCGCGCGCGGCGCGACCCGCAGCTGGTGTTCCGCGCCTTCGTGGCCACGCTCCACGCCTTGCGCATGCGTGCGCGCGGACGATTTTCGGAGCGCGCCATGACGCGCCTGAGCGCTGACGCGCTGGAGACCAAGCGCGCCTTCGCCAGTCTCGACGCGCTTGATGCGCGGGGCGTGTTCGAAGGCTACGCCAGTCTGTTCGACGTGGTGGATCTCGGCGGCGACGCAGTGGCGCCGGGCGCCTTTGCGGCGAGCCTGCGCCGCACGGGGGCGGCGGGCGTGCGCATGCTCTGGCAACATGAGCAGGACGCGGCCATCGGCGTATGGCTTGCGCTGGAGGAGGACGCGCGCGGCCTGAAAGCGCAGGGGCGCCTCGATCTCGAGCGTCCCCGTGCGCGTGAGGCGCATGCGTTGATGCGCGCGCGCGCCGTGGACGGATTGTCGATCGGCTATCGCACCCGGCGCGCCAGCAAGGACGCCCGGCGCGGCGTGCGGCGGCTTCTGGAGGTCGAGCTCGTCGAGATCTCCATCGTCGCCTTCCCATGCTGCCGCAGGCGCGCGTGAGCGCGGTCAAACATGCGCCCGCCTTCGCCTGGCGCGCCCGTGCGGAGGCCTTTGAGCGCCGACTCGCGCGCTCGCTCCGCTGATTTTCCTGTGCCGCGCGTCGCCGTCGCGCGTGCGCGCGCTTTTCCGACGGCGTTCACCCAAGAGGCTTGCAAAAATGAGCGAACCTGTGCCCCACATCGAGACCAAGAATGCGGGCGATGATCTCAGCGCCCTTCATCTCGCCTTCTCCGCGTTTCGCGAAGCCAATGACGAACGGCTCGCGCAAATCGAACGCCGCCTCGTCGCGGACGTTCTGACGGAGGAGAAGCTCGCGCGCATCGACCGCACACTGGATGAGACCAAGCGGCGCATTGACGCGCAGGCGATCGAGGGCGCCCGTCCAAGACTGGGCGCGGAGGATCGTGCGCAGGGTTTCCTCGCCCGCGAGCACAAGTCCGCCTTCCGCGCCTATATGCGCAGCGGCGACAGCCAGGGCCTGAAGGTTCTGGAGGAGAAGGCCATGTCGGTGACCTCCGGGCCTGACGGCGGCTTTCTCGTGCCCCAGCCCGCCGAGCGCGAAATCGTGCAGCGCCTCGCAAACATCTCCCCGATCCGCGCCATCGCCAGCGTGCGCGAAATCTCCGCTTCGGCCTATCGCAAGGCCTATCCGATTGTGGCCGCCGCCGCCGGCTGGGTCGCGGAGAACGCCGCCCGTCCGCAGACCAACAGTCCGCAAATCGCCGACATGAACTTCCCGGCCATGGAGCTTTACGCCATGCCCTCGGGGACGCAGACGCTGCTCGATGATTCCGCGGTCGATCTTGAACAATGGCTCGGCGAGGAAATCGAGACCGTGTTCGCCGAACAGGAAGACGCCGCCTTCGTCAACGGCAATGGCGCAGGCCGCCCGAGCGGCTTTCTCGCCTATCCCAAGACGGCGATGAACGCGCTCGGCCACGGCAAGATCGGCTATCTGCCCACAGGCGCCGCCGGCGCCCTGCCGGCCGCCAATCCGTCCGACATTCTCGTGGACCTCATCTATTCGCTGCGCGCAGGCTATCGCCAGAACGCGCGTTTCGTGATGAACAGGCGCACGCAGGCCGCCGTGCGCAAGCTGAAGACGGCGAATGGCGAATATCTCTGGCAGCCGCCGGCTGTGGCGGGCGGGGGCGCTTCGCTCATGAACTTCCCCGTGGTCGAGTCCGAAGACATGCCCGACATCGCCGCCGACAGCTTCTCCATCGCCTTCGGCGATTTCAAGCGCGGCTATCTGGTGGTGGACCGTCAGGGCGTGCGCGTGTTGCGCGATCCTTACTCCGCCAAGCCCTATGTGCTGTTCTACGTCACCAAGCGCGTGGGCGGCGGCGTGCAGGATTTCGACGCCATCCGCCTGCTGAAGTTCGGCGTGGCGTAAGCCGGACGCGTCACCGCCAGCGGGCGAGGACGCCTTCGATCCAGGCGGCGTGCGGCGCAAGAATGGTGGCTTGCGTCAGCGCGCCGCAGCGGCTCTTGCCGTCTCCGGCGCCGAAGGAGGCGAGGGCGAAGACGGCGCCGTCCGCGCGCAACGCAGGGCCGCCTGAATCGCCCGTGCAGACGCCGAGCCCCTTGCCTGCGGGATCTTTCGCCCAAAGCAGGACCGAGGAGAGGGGCTCGCGCGCAGCGAGCGCGCCCGCGCGCAGCGTTCCGGCGCTGCGCTCGTCGCCCTCGCGCGTGAGGCCATAGCCCAGCACGACGAAGGTCTCGCCGATGCGCGTCGCCCCCTCGGGCGCGATGCGCGCCGGCGCGAAGCCTGCGGGCAGCGGCTCGGCGAGGCGCAGCAACGCAAGGTCGATCGTGCGCAGGCGCCGCTTCTCGGCGTCCGCCCGAAACTCGGGGTGCACGACGCTATCGCGCGCCTCGATCACGCGCGGCGGGGCGCCTGCGCGCGCGGCGTTCACCGCCACCGCGCGCGCGCCATGCACGCAATGGCCGGCGGTGAGCACCACGTCGCGCGCCAGCGCCACGCCGGTGCAGAAGCCGCCGCCCTGGGGCTTGTTCATGAGCACCATCACGGCCTGCGCCGCCTCCGCCTGACTTGCGGCGGCGGGCGCCAGAAGGCGGGCGAACCTGAAACGGCGCAGAAGGCGCATGTGATCTCCAGACAGCGAAACCGCGAGAGCGAAGATGATTCCCATACTGATCCAGCCGCCCGCCGTCGAGCCCGTCTCGCTTCAGCAGGCCAAGGCCTGGTTGCGCGTGGACCATGCGGCCGACGACGAATTGATCGCGGCGCTTCTCGTGGCCGCGCGGGTTTGCGTGGAGGCGGCCTCGCGCAAAATGCTGGTTGCGCAGGTCTGGCGTCTGAACTTCGACGAATGGCCGCAGGGCGACGTCGTCATTCCTCTGGCGCCCCTGCGGCAGGTGAACGCCGTGCGCGTTTATGACGGCGCCAATGTGGCGAGCGTCATCGCGCCCGCCAGCTATGTCGTGGACGCCGGCGCCCAGCGATTGCGGTTTCTCTCAGCGCCGCGCGCGCCGGGCCGCAGCCTCGGGGGTTGCGAGATCGAGGCGGTCATCGGCTATGCGAGCGCTGCGGAGGGCGTGCCTGCGCCGCTGCGACAGGCGATCCGCATGCTCGCCGCGCGCTGGTACGAGCGGCGCGGCGACGCGCAAAGCGATGCGCGTTTCGACACAATGCCCGGCGAGATCGCCGCGCTCATCGCCCCGTTCAGAACCCTGAGGCTGACATGACCGAGGCGAGCATCGGCCAGCTGAATACGCGGCTCGCGCTCGAGGAGCCCGTCGTCGCCATCGATTCCATCGGCGGAGCGACGGTCTCCTGGAGCCTCAAGGCGCAGGTGTGGGGCGCCGTGCGCCCGCTCGGCGCGCGCGAGATCGTGGCCGGCGAGCGTCGCCAGAGCGAGATCACCCATCTGATCGCGCTGCGCTGGCGCGCGCAGGTGAGCCCAGGAATGCGCCTGCGCGATGGCGAGCGCGTCTTCGAGATCGTCTCCGCGGTCGATCCGCAGGGCGAGCGCAGCCGGCTTGTCTGCCGCTGTCGCGAAATCGCCTGAGGAGGAGGGCGTCATGGCTTCAGCTGACATCGCCCTGCGTCAGGCGATCCGCGACCGCCTGCTCACGGATGCGCCGCTTCTCGCGCTTCTCGGCGGCCCGCGCGTGCATGACGCAATCCCGCGCGCGGCGCCCATGCCTTGCATCGCCTTCGCCCAAAGCCGCAGTCGCGACTGGAGCGCGCAGGGCGCGCCGGGTCGCGAACATGAAGTCACGCTCGATGTGTGGAGCGCGCGGGAAGGCGTGCGCGAGGCGCTTGAAATCGCCGACCGCGTTCGAACCCTGCTCGACGACGCGCCGCTCGCCTTGCAGGGTTTCGCGCTCGTGCGCTTGCAGGCGGATGAGACGAACGCCGCCCGCGATCCCGCCCAACGCCTTTCCCGCGCGCGCCTGCGCCTACGCGCGCTCACCGAAACGAACTGACCGGAGGACATGATGGCCGCCCAGAAAGGCAAGGACCTGCTCTTGAAGCTCGACGACGGCGCAGGCGCTTTCGTCGCCGTCGCGGGATTGCGCACCCAGCGTTTCGCGCTGAACGCCGATCCCGTGGACGTCACCAACCAGGAGTCCGCAGGCCGCTGGCGCGAATTGCTCGCAGGCGCCGGCGTGCGGCGTGCGAGCGTCGCAGGCTCCGGCGTATTCAAGGACGTCGCCTCGGACGTTCTCGTGCGTCAGATCTTCTTTGACGGCCTCATCCGCAATTGGCAGATCGTGATCCCCGCCTTTGGCGTCGTGCAGGGTCCGTTCCAGATCTCGAGCCTCGACTATCGCGGCGAACATTCCGGCGAGGTCACTTTCGAGCTGGCGCTTGAATCGGCTGGCCCGCTCGCCTTCACGGCTCTGTGAGGCGGGCCATGGCGAACCATCGACGCGGCGACGTGGAGGCCGAACTCGACGGGCGCCTTTATGCGCTGCGTCTCACCCTTGGCGGGCTTGCGGAGCTCGAGCGCGCCTTTGAGGTGGAGGATCTCGTGGCGCTCGCCGCGCGGTTTGAATCCGGGCGGCTGAGCGCCCGCGACATCATCCGCGTGCTTGGCGCAGGCCTTCGCGGCGCGGGTGCGCAGATTAGCGACGAGGAGGTCGCCGCCATGGATGTGCGTGGCGGGCTTGCGGGCGGCGCGCGCATCGTGGCGCGTCTTCTCGCGGCCGCGTTTGGGCAGGAGGATGGGACGGGCGACACGCCTGCGGCGTCTGACGCGCGCCCTATCTCGCCGCAGCGCGGGTGACGAAGCCGCGCGCGCCTGCGCCTTTCCCCTGGGCGGAGGCGATGGCGTTCGGCCTCGGCGTGCTGCGGCTTTCTCCTGACGCCTTCTGGGCGATGTCGCCGCGCGAACTTGCGGCGGCGGCTGAAGGCGTGCGCGGCCCTGCGCCGCAGGGATGCGAAGGCTTCGATCTCGACGCGCTCCTGCGCGCCTTTCCCGACGACAAGGACATGACACATGGCGGATGATTTCGACGCAGGCTTTGCGGAGCGCGATCTCGCCGCGATCCGCAGCGGGCTTGACGCGGTGGACGTGTCGGCGGAGCGCGTGTCGCGCACGCTCGCGCGCGCTTTCGCCGGCGCGGTTGCGGGCGGCAAGTCGCTCGACGAGACGTTGCGCGCCGTCGCGCTCTCCTTCTCCAGCATGGCGCTCGCCTCCGCGCTGAAACCCCTGCAGCAAGGACTTTCGGGCGCGCTCAGCTCCTTCGTCTCCTCCTTTGCGGGATCGGGCGGGGCGCCGACGATCACGCCCTTCGCGGAAGGCGGGGTCGTCTCCAGGCCCACCTTCTTCGGCGCAGGCTCAGGGCTTGGATTGATGGGCGAGCGCGGCGCCGAGGCGATCATGCCGCTTGCGCGCGGGCCGGACGGACGGCTCGGAATCGCCGCCAATGGCGCGCAGGCGCGAGCGGCCCCGGTGCATGTGACGATCTCCACGCCGGATGCGGCGAGCTTCCAGCGTTCGCAGGCGCAGGTGGTGGGCGCGCTCGCGCGCGCGGTGGCGCGGGGCCGCCGCGCGACGTGAGGGCGCGCGGGTCAGCTCGAAATCATCGCCGCGAGCTCGTCTTTCAGCGCGAGGCGTTGTTTCTTCATCTCCTCGAGCGCATCGTCGCTGGTTGGCTCCGCCTCGACTTCCGCGCGATGAATAGCCCGGTTCACGTCGTGATAGCGATCCGCGAGCCGTGCGAAACGCGCGTCATTGGCCTTAAGCGCATGAATGCGGGCGCGCGCTTCGGGGAATTCCTCGTGCAGCTCATGGGGCGTGTGGATCATCGCTGATCCTTTCGTTGACTGACGCCCCAAGGATGAGGCGGG